>Ga0209709_10000913_pt1 | contig 27731 bp, 22 predicted proteins | sample ArcticOcean_MG_C_2_FD_187435 | JGI IMG/M metagenome (GOLD analysis project Ga0209709, IMG submission 187435) | Marine microbial communities from western Arctic Ocean - ArcticOcean_MG_CB4_136 (SPAdes) (version 2) | ecosystem: Environmental > Aquatic > Marine > Oceanic | place: Arctic Ocean...
CACGGCAGCACTTGCGTCTTTTGCTAATAGATTAAGATTGTCTCTGCTAATATTGTTTGTTCCTACTTCAGGACCAACATAAACCCCACCAGATTCTCCAACTCCTCGTTTATCATAGGTCAATACCCTAAAGTATTAAAAGAAATTAAAAATAAGAAAATTAAGAGTCTTTTCATATCTACAATCTACAACTATCCAAGAAAAATTCAAAAGTGGAGTGGGGTTAGCTTTTATTAATTATATAATATTTAGATAAAAAAATTTTATATTAAGATATTGATTTATTAATTTAAGGTTATAATATTATTTTACTAATTGGGACTTCTATTTCTCTACGGAACTTTAACTATTTTTCTTTCATTCTTGTGTTCTATTTTAGAAGCAGTGTTGTTGAGTGTAAATCCTACATTCATTAAAATCAAAATTAAAGAGGGTAAAAAGTATGCTCAGAATCTTCAAAAGCTTAAAAATTCAATTGATGAACCTCTAATAATTATTCTTACTCTAAATACTATAGCGCATACTGTTGGAGCTATTATGGTGGGTGTTCAGGCAAAAATTACTTATGCTGCACTAAATGTTAATAATAGTTATATTTTTTTTGGTAATGAAATAACTGAAGATTCTTTAATTGGTTTTGTTTCAACAATAATGACCATTTTAATTTTACTTCTATCAGAAATTATCCCTAAAACGATAGGTGCAAAATATTGGGATAAACTTGCAAATATTTCTACTGTTATATTAATGTCAATAATTCCATTTTTTAGATATTCAGGTATACTATGGATTCTTAAATTCTTCACAAACCTGATAGGTACTTCAAAAAAGCATTCATTTTTTAAAAGAGAGGATATCTCAACTTTAGCTGAAATTGCAGAAGAACAGGGAATAATCAAAGAAAAAGATTCAAATTTTATTAAAAATATTATTAAACTCAAAAATGTAAAACTTAGAGAAATTATGACTCCTTTTTCAGTTATTAAATCAGCTAACATCAATTCATCTATCGAAGATTTTTATTCCAATAATCAAAAATTGCCTTTTTCACGAATTCCAATTTATTCTAAAAACAATGATGATATAAATTATTATGTCTTAAAAGACACTATACTTGAAAAACTAATTCAAAAAAAAGGTAAAATGAAATTAGGTGATATTAAAAGGCCTATTATAAAAACTTATTTTGAATCTAAAATCCCATTTTTATTCGATAATCTTCTAAAAAAACGGGAACATATTTCATTAGCAATTGATGAATATGGAGCAGTTAGAGGTGTTGTTACTTTAGAAGATATAATTGAAACATTATTAGGTCTTGAAATTGTTGATGAAACGGATACAGTTGTTGACTTACAATTACTGGCAAAAAAAAGAAGAAGAAAATTTTTAAAAAATAACTAATTTAAATCTACAAACATCCAAGAAAAATTCAAAAGGAGAGTGGGGTTAGTCTTTTAAATTGTATTTAGTTTATATTATTGTCTATTATCTTTACATATAAAATTAATAATATATGAAAAAAATATTTTCTATTATTTTTCTATTATTTTTTACTTCATGTAATGATGATGATGAATTGTCAAAAATTGATTTTCCCAATATTTTACTAATTATTGCTGATGATTTAGGGAATGATGCACTTTCAGGTTTTAATAATAATAATTCAAATCCTTATACACCAACATTGGATAGTTTAAGAATGAAAGGCATCACTTTTTCTAATGTTTGGTCAAGTCCTGTTTGTTCTCCTACTAGAGCAGGATTGTTGACTGGGAAATATGGATTTAAAACTAATGTATTAGATGTAGGAGACAAGCTTGATGAAAATGAAATTTCTATTCAGGAAAAAATAGATATGGTTTTTAATGACACTTATTCATTTGGTGTTATTGGAAAATGGCATCTAAGTGGCACACCAACTATAGCATCACATCCTCTTAGTTTTGGTTTAGATTATTATGCAGGTACAATAGGGGGAGGAGTAAAAAGTTATTATGATTACAGTATAATAGAAAATGGAAATTCATATGATGAAAACACTTATGTTACTAAAAAATTTACAGAATTAGCTTCTGAATGGATTAAATCACAATCTAATCCTTGGTTTTTGTGGTTATCTGAAATTGCACCACATACTCCATTTGAATCCCCTCCTCAAGGCACTTATAGTCAAAATGATTTATCTAATGATTTAGGAAAATTTAAATCTTCTATTGAATCGTTAGACTATTATATAAATCAACTTTTTAATGAAATGGATTCTGATACAAGGTTAAATACTTTAATAATTTTTTTAGGTGATAATGGAACTGATAATTCAGTTTTACAAGGATATCCATCTAGACACGGCAAAGGCACTCTTTATGAGGGTGGTATTCGTGTTCCATTAATTGTTTCAGGGAAAGACGTTAAAAGAAACGGTACATCTGATGCTAGCTTAATTCAAACTTTTGATATTCCAGCATTAATTTTAAATTATATTGGAGGAAATGCTTCATTTGGTGATGGAGAGAGCTTTATCCATTTGTTAAGTGAGGAAAGCAATCATAGAGAGTACCTTTTTTCAGAATCTGTAAATGATAATAATGAAGTATTTGCAGTTAAAAATAAAAATTATAAACTTCTTAATAAAAATGGTAAAGAAGAATTTTATTACTTAGGTAATAATATTAACGAGAGAAATGATTTATTGGAAAATCCATTGAACTCAAATGAAAAGAATAATTTGGAAGAACTTAGAGAATATTATAATGCTCTTAGGTGAGATTAATAAATCAAAATTCAAAAGGGGAGTGGGTTACCATTTAGGTTACTAATATTCTTAAAATATGTGTTTAAATAATATATAGATATGTATTTAATACCCTATAGCAATATTATCACCTCTTTTGTCAGCAGCACCCTCAAGTTTACCAGCTTCATTAACTAAAATACAATCCATTCTTCCTATAGAAGTTCTTTCATTGAATTTGTGACCCATTTGAATTAAAGCATCTTTTATATCATTATTAATAGTTTTTTTTTCAATAACTATAAGATCTGGTAACCATTGATGATGAAATTTTTTTGAATCTACCGCTTCTTGCATTGTCATCTTATAATCTATTACATTTAGAATAGTTTGAAATACTGAAGTTATTATAGTAGATCCACCAGGAGTACCTAAAACCATAAATAATTTACCCTCTTTTTCAATAATTGTAGGTGTCATAGAAGAAAGCATTCTTTTATTTCCTTCTATTGCATTAACTTCTCCACCAGTTAAACCAAACATATTAGGGAAGCCAGGTTTAATACTAAAATCATCCATTTCATTATTAAGTAAAAAACCAGCACCATCAACTACAACTTTAGACCCATAAGAACCATTAATGGTAGTCGTGATAGATACTGCATTTCCAAATTTATCAACGATAGAAAAATGAGTAGTTTCTTCTGTCTCATTCATTTCAATTTGACCTTCTTTTATATCTGAAGAGGCTGTCTTCTTATTTAAAAGAATAGTTCTAAATTTATTTTCTAGGTATTTATTACTCATTAAAGTGTTAGATGGAACTTCAAAAAAATCAGGATCCCCTAAATAGGTTGCTCTATCAGCATAAACTCTACTTTCAATTTCACTTATCATGTGAATGTAATTCTTAGAATTATGTTCGTATTTATTAATATTTAATTTTTCAGCACCATTTAACATTTGAACTAATGCTATACCTCCACTAGATGGTGGACCCATAGATATAATTTTATGATTTTTATAGTTACCAATTATTGGTTCTCTCCAAATCGAGGAATAATTTTTCAAATCTTCTAAAGTAAATATTCCATTACCTTGATTCATTTCATTTAGTAATAAATCAGCAGTTTTACCAGAATAGAAGCCATCTCTTTTGTTATTTTGAATTCTTTTTAAAGTTTTATACAAGTTATTTTGTACCAACAAATCATTTTTTTTCCATACATCATTATTAATTAATGAAATACTACTATCGTTTAATTTAAGAAAAGATTCTTTCACATTATTTAAGCTTAATGCTTGATTTTTAGATAATTGAAATCCATTTTTAGAAAGCAAAATAGAGGGTTCTAAAATATTTTTCCAGTCTAGTAATCCAAACTTTTCATGTAGTTTAACCATTCCATCAACAGATCCCGGTATACCTGATGCAAGATGTCCTAATTTACTTTTTTTACTGTAAACTTCATTATTATCATCTAGGTACATGTTTCTTGTTGCTTTTCCAGGTGCTTTCTCTCTAAAATCTAAACTTCCTACGTTTCCATTATTTAACCTATATACCGCAAAACCTCCACCACCAATATTACCTGCGTTAGGGTAGACAACTGAAAGTGCAAATTGAACTCCAATAGCAGCATCAAAAGCATTTCCTCCATTTTTTAAAATTTTTATACCAACTTGAGATGCTATAGGATGAGCCGAAGAAACCATTCCATTATCTCCTAAAAGAACATTTTTGTTATCATTACATGAGTAAAAAAAGAAGATTGATATAATCATTATAGTGTTAATTAAATATTTGAAATTATATTGCATCTTCATTTTTATATATGTTATGTGTGGAATAGTTGCAATTTACAATAATAAGATAATTTTTGATAAAGAAATGAGATCAAAATCTCTTAAAATGTCAAAAAAAATTAGACATAGAGGCCCTGATTGGTCTGGTATCTATACTTCTGATCATGCTATACTAGCACATGAAAGATTATCAATAGTTGATATTAAATCCGGAAAACAGCCTTTGTTATCATCTGATCATAATCATATACTTGCTGTTAATGGAGAAATATATAATCATTTATCATTTAGAGATAATTCTAAAATAGAATATGATTATCAAACGAATTCTGATTGCGAAGTTATTCTAGCGCTTTATAAAAAATATGACATTAACTTTTTAAATGATCTTAATGGAATTTTTTCTTTTTTTCTATATAATAAACAAAATAATTCATTTTTTGTAGCAAGAGACCCAATTGGAGTTATACCTCTATATATGGGTTTAGATGATGATGGAAATAGATATTTTGCTTCAGAAATGAAATGTTTAGTTGATCATTGTTCTAAAATTAAAGAATTTCCTCCTGGTTCATACATGACTAGTTCAAATGAAAAACCTGTAAAGTATTATAATAAAAATTGGATGAAATTTTCAGAATTAAATAACCATAATTCATTAGAAAAAATTAGAAATTCACTTGAAGATGCTGTCAAAAAACAATTAATGTCAGATGTTCCATTTGGTGTTTTGTTGTCAGGTGGATTAGATTCATCAATTATTGCTTCAATTGTAAAAAAATATTCAAAGAAAAGAATTGAATCAAAAAATAATTTAGATGCATGGTGGCCTCAAATACATTCTTTTGCAGTAGGATTAGATGGATCTCCTGATTTAAATGCATCAAAAAAAGTTTCAAAATATTTAGGAACTATTCATCATGAAATAAAATTTACAATTCAAGAAGCTATTGACTCTTTAGAAGATGTTATTTATTTTTTAGAAACTTATGATGTAACTACTGTTAGAGCATCTACTCCAATGTATTTAATGGCTAGATATATAAAATCTATGGGTATCAAAATGGTTCTTTCAGGTGAAGGAGCAGATGAAATTTTTGGTGGATATCTATATTTTCATAAAGCACCTAATTCTCAAGAATTCCATGAAGAAACAATTAGGAAAATAAATAAACTTCATTTATATGATTGTTTAAGAGCTAATAAATCATTAGCTGCTTGGGGAGTAGAGGGGAGAGTTCCTTTTTTAGATGTTGATTTTCTTGATGTTTCTATGAATATTGACCCTAAAGAAAAGATGATATCTAAAGATAAAATTGAAAAAAATATTTTAAGAAAAGCTTTTGAAGGAGACCTGCCTAAAGAGATACTTTGGAGACAGAAAGAACAATTTTCTGATGGTGTTGGTTATTCATGGATTGATGAATTAAAAAACCATACTGATAAGTTCATATCTGATTTAGATTTTAAAAATAGGAAAAAATTATACCCCATAAATACACCTAATACTAAAGAGGAAATGTACTATAGAAGTATTTTTACTAAACACTTTCCAAATAGTGAATGTGTAAATTGTGTACCTTCATCTAAATCTGTTGCTTGTAGTACTGAAGAGGCTTTAAAATGGGACAAATCATTTGTTAATATGAATGATCCTTCTGGGAGATCTATTAAAAATATTCATAAAGATTCTTATTAATAAATACTAAACTTTATCAAGTGCTTCTTTAAGATCATCAATTAAATCATCACTATTCTCAATTCCAACTGAAAGTCTAATTAAAGCATCACTAAAACCAAATTTCTTCTTTGTTTCTTCACTAACATCAGCATGAGTCATAGAATAAGGATGACATGCTAAACTTTCAGTTCCACCTAAACTTACAGCTAGCTTAACTAATTTTAAATTATCTAAAAAAGTAAATGCTTCTTTCTCAACACCTTTGATGTCAAAAGATATCATACCACCACCACATGAATATTGATTAGTAAAAACTTCGTATTCTTTTGAATTTTTAGGGATTAAACCCAAATAATAAATCTTATCTACTTTTGGATGATTTTTTAAAAAAACAGCAATATTAGATGCGTTTTCTGCACTTTTTTCCATTCTAATTTTTAATGTTTCTAAACTCCTTAACATTAACCATGCCGTAAAAGGATTAGCCATGTTACCCAGAAACACTCTCATAGTTTTTATTCTACCTATAATTTCAGCATTTCCGCATGCAGATCCAGCTATAATATCACTGTGACCACCTATATATTTTGTTGCTGAATATAGTACTACATCTGCTCCAAAATCAATAGGTTGACAAAAGACAGGCCCCATAAACGTGTTATCAATAGCAACATAAGTTTTATTATTATCTGAAGAAAAATGATTAGCTACTTCTTTAGATTTTTTTATGTCTACAAGAGTATTAGTGGGATTTGCTGGGGACTCTATATATACTAAACTTACTTCCGTATTTGGAAATTTATTTTCTTTTTCTTTAATAATATTCTCTAAAGATTCTAATGAATCAAAATACATAGATTTAATATTATATTTAGGAAGAACATGCTCTATAAAGTGATCCGTTCCTCCATACAAGGGTGATGAGTGTAATATTAGAGTATTGGGTTTAGTAAGTTCTAATATAGTAGTAGTAATAGCAGCCATTCCACTTTGAAATACAGCACATGCTTCAGCTTTATCCCAAAGTTTTAATCGTTCTTCAGCTATTTCTAAATTAGGATTATTGATTCTTGAGTATGCTAGGGACATACTTTCATCTTTTCTTTTTTTTCTTAAACCATAGGCTATATGAAAATGAGATTTGCCCTCTTCTGCACTTTTAAAAACAAATGTGCTAGTTTGAAAGAGGGGAGTTTTGGCAGATCCTTCAGATAAATGTGGGTCATAACCATATGACATCATTTCACTTTCAGGCTTTCTTTTTTTAGACATATTATTTGAATTTACTTAAGTGCGCAATATAAAAATTAATTGGTGAGCTTAAAATTAATTTTTAATATATATTAACTTTTTTACCTAATACATTTAAAAGAATTACTATTGCTATTATGCCCATGGTTGCTTCATTTCCTATTTCTTCAATAATTTTATTAACATTATCTACCATATCAATATTTAATAATTTAATGTCTGTTATAACTTGAAAAAGTATAGCAGATGAAATAAAAGCTATAAAAAGTTTAGTTAAAGGCTTAAATTTATTTCTAATGTTATCAATTAATCTATTCATGAGTTACTACTTATATTAAAATGAGAAAAAAACCGCCCGTAGGCGGTTTTAATATCAAACTTAATATTTTGGAAAATTGTTATTTCATCTGACCCCAAAGGATAAGTAAAACAACAAGTCCAACAAAGCCGCCACTAGTCAATTGATCAACGATACCTGTTATGTTCCCGATAACATCGAGATTCATAAATTGACCGAAAATCACTTGTCCTGCAACTGCTAAGCCTATAAAGGATATTAATAAGCCAGTAAGGCCTGTTACGACACTTCCAACTTGTTTCATAATTGAATCCATATTAATAAAAGTTTGGTTATAACATAGAATTTAGTGATTTATTTTATTTTTAACAATTAAACATAGAATTTGTTCTGATTATTTCAAATAATTAAGTATACTATATTGTATGATTTTTTTTAAAAGATTAACTAAGTATTAGAAACTATTATTACTTACCAATACAAAATTTTGAAAAAATATTGGATAATACATCATCATTTGTAATTTCTCCAGTAATTTCTCCTAAATAAGACAAAGAATATTTAATATCTAAAGCTATTAGATCAGTATTTGATTTTTCTTCTAAATTCCTTTTAACATTTTCTATTGACTTATTTACTTTAATCAAAGAGCTATAATGTCTCTGATTCACTGAAATTGAAGATTCTGGTTTAAAAATATTTCTTTTAATATTATTATCAATAACATCTAATAAAGCTTTAATATCATTTGATTTTTTACTAGAAATTATTCTCAATTCATTTTTATTAAAAAAGTTCAAAATATTATCTTTAATTTTTAAGTCTGATTTATTGCCAATCAAAATGACATTTTTATCTTTTAACAATTTTGAAGAAATTTGATTTTTGATGGATTCTATTGTTTCTTGATATAAATCAAATATATATAGTATGATAGAAGCATTTTTTGCTCTTTTAATAGCTTTATTTATTCCTATTTTTTCTATTTTATTAGTAGCTCTTCTAATTCCTGCAGTATCAATAAAGCGTACTATATTACCTCCAATATTTATTGTATCTTCAATAATATCTCTTGTAGTACCAGGAATACTTGAAACAATAGCTTTGTCTTCATCAATTAAAGTATTTAAAATTGTGGATTTACCCACATTTGGTTTTCCTGCAATAACAATTTCTACACCATTTTTTAGTACATTATTAGAATCATAGCTATCAATTAAATGATTTGAAAAGTCAATAATTTTATTAATTGTAATTAATAATTTTTTTCTATTTGCAAATTCTACATCTTCTTCTGAAAAGTCTAGTTCAAGCTCTATTAATGAAGAAAAATTAATTAATTCTTCTCTTAACTCATTTATTTTCTTTGAAAAATTTCCTTTAATATGACTGATAGCTATTTTATGTGAATTTTTTGAATTAGAGGATATTAAGTCAGCTACTGCTTCAGCTTGAGAAAGATCAATATTTCCATTTAAAAATGCCCTTAATGTAAATTCACCATGTTTTGCCATTTTTGCTCCTAAGTTTAAGAAAATTGAAATAATTTTTTCAATTATAAAAGGAGATCCATGGCATGAGATTTCGACTACATTTTCTTTTGTAAATGATTTTGGAGCTTTAAAAATTGATATTACGACTTCATCTATTACTTCATTTTCAAAAACTATCCTTCCATAATGTAAAGTATGAGAGTCTACTTTTAAAAGATTTTTACTTTTAAAAATTTTATTTGTTAATATGATTGAATTTTTACCGCTGAGTCTAATTATAGATAATGCACTAGTCCCTATGGGTGTTGAAGGTGCTATTATTGTATCGTTATGATTTGTATTATTAATCACCAAATATACGTTTATATTTCGCCCACAATATTAATTATCTTTAAATTAATAAATCGAAAATATTAAAGAATAATAATTATAGATATTCTATAAGTTATTTTGATTGAATCCTTACACCGAAATAAACTGTTCTTGGTATTGAAGGTCCAAATACAAAATTACTATCTCTGTTTTTGCCAACATCAAATCTGTTTTGATAAGAATTTAAAATATTTTTTATTCCAGAGTAAATTTCTATTTTAGATTCTATTAGACTAGCTGTAAATTTATAGCCAATTTTCATACTAACTACTGAGAAAGGTTTTGATGTAATTATTTCATCAGTTAACTGATTTGGAGAACCAGAAAAATGTGGTATTTTCATTTTTCCTGTATATACATAATTTAAATTTGCATTAAATTTTCCATTAGGAAGTATAGATAAAGTTGAAAATCCATAATTTTTAGGAGTTCTTATAAATTCTTTCAAACCATCTAATCCATTTATATATTCTACCTCTTCATTAAAAATACTTGATTGATTAGTAAATCCTGTCTCCAATTGAATTTTTTGATTATAATTAGTTCTAAGTTCTAAAGTTATTCCTTCAACAGTAGCACCTTGTCCATTTTGTTTTTCAAAAAGTTGTCCAAATTTATCTTTCCCTTTTGGTTGAAGGAAAAACGAATTGTTTAAATGTGTATAAAACCCTTCTAATGTAAAACCCACTATGTATTTTTCCATTGGTTTATCGTAGTTAATGGAAGCGCTAAAGCTTTTTGATTTTTCAGATATAAGTTTTGGAGATAATGATACCCTAGAAACACCACCACCAGAAAATGCAATATGTAGATCTGTGTCAAATGCTTGAGGAGCTCTAAATCCAGTTCCATAATTTAATCTAAATTGAGTATTGTCATTATATTTATATAATAATGTTGACCTAGGACTGTATATTATATTATCAACTAAATTATGATAATCCATTCTAATTCCAGAGAGTAAAGTAAAAGAAGAAGAAATTTCCCAGTCACTTTGTAAGAATAAACCTAAATTTTTTGTGGATTGATCAATCATATAATTATAGGCACCAATTTCATCAAAAACATCATCAAAAACATATTCAGAACCAAAAGTTAAAGTATTTATACCATTAAAAAATTTATTTATTTCATGATTAATTTGAATTCCACCCTGTATTGTTCTAGTCTTTGAAGTTCCATATGGAGGGTTTAAAATGTGATTTTTTATTTCTAAACTATCATCTGGAAAAATACCAGTATAATGTTTTCTGTATGTATTTTGAAATGAAAAATATGCTATAAATGATGAGTTATTATTAAAGTTTAATTGATAATCAAGACTTCCCATCCAAACATCATGAATTCTTTCCTCAGATTGTTTGGTAAGATGAGGTTGTTTATTCACCATCTCTCCTCCAAATCTAAATTCATTTAGATTGCTAAGATTAATTTCTAATTTCTGATTCTTTTTTGGAAGAATAAAAAGGTTAATTCCTATAGAATTGTTATTTAATTCAGGAATTTCAGAAAAGTTATCATTATTATGATCATATAAGCCTCTATTTCTATGATTATAAAATAATGATAATCCAGAATTTTTATTTTTTGATACTAATGAAATATTTGCGCTTAATACTTTATCATTAGTCTTATTATTTATGTTTTGTAGATATGAATTTATTTCATATGAATTCTTTTTTGGAACCTTAGTAATTACATTAACTGTACCTCCAATTGCACTAGATCCATATAATGAAGAACCACCACCTCTAACAACCTCTATTCTTTCAATCATATTTGCAGGTAACTGTTCTAAACCATATAGCCCGGTTAATGGACTAAAAATTGGACGGCCATTAATAAGTATTTGAGAATAACCTCCAGCTAGTCCGTTCATTCGTAATTGTGTGTAGTTACAAGTTTGACAATTTGTTTCAACACGTAACCCAGTTTGAAATATTAATCCATCAGATAAGTTACATGCTTGAACATCATTAAGTGTTTTACTATTTAAAACATTAACCATAATTGGTGAATCATTCTGATTTTTAAATGTTTTAGTACCTGTTATAACAACTTCATTAAGAGAGTTAGAGGATTCTAATAAATCAAAATTTATCTCTATTAATTGATTATTCTTGTTAACTATTATTTTTTTATATTCATTTTGATATCCTATATAAGAGGCATAAATATTATAAGTACCTAATGGAATGTTTTTAATTTTAAAAAATCCTTTTGAATTAGTTGATGCCCCTAAAGAAGTATTATTAGAAATGTAAATAGTGGCAGATTCAGTATAATTTCCATTTAATTTAACTCTACCTTGAACAGTGCCAAATTGTGCATTTATATCTTGGTATGAAAAAAACAAAATTATTATATATAGTAGAAGATTTTTAATTTTTTTAAAATTTATTCTTAATAAAAATTTCATAATTCTAGCCCAGAGCAACATCAAGTATCATCATTATTACAAAACCAATAATAAATCCTAAGGAAGCTATATCAGTATACTTATCCATTTGAGTTTCTGGTATTACTTCTTCAACAACTACAAATACCATTGCACCAGCGGCAAAAGATAATGCGTAGGGTAGAATAGGGGTAAAAAAAGTTACAGCAAAAGCTCCAATTACTCCAGCTATTGGTTCAACAATACCCGACAATGATCCATAAGTAAAACTTTTTAATCTACTTAACCCATGCCTTCTTAATGGCATGGATACAGCTATACCTTCTGGAAAATTTTGTAACCCAATACCAATAGCTAATATTACAGCACCAGAGATAGATGCTTCTGGTATTCCCGAGGCAACTGCTCCAAATAAAACACCAATAGCTAAACCTTCAGGGATATTGTGCAAAGTAATAGCTAATACTAACAACACTGTTCTATGTAATGAGGTTTTAACACCTTCTTTTTGACTTTCTTTAAAATTAATATGAAGATGAGGTAATAGTTTATCCATAATAAATAGAAAAACAGCTCCTAAAGTAAATCCAATTGCACTCGGCATTACTTTAACAAATCCTTCTCCAGATGACATTTCTATAGAAGGAGCTAACAAACTCCAAAAGCTTGCAGCTATCATAACACCACCAGAAAAACCAAGCAATCCATCTAAAACCCCTCTGTGTATAGTTTTAAAAAATAATGAAAAAGATGCACCAAGAGCAGTAACTAAAAAAGTAAACATAGTTGCAATAAAAGCTCCTAGTATCGGATCCATATTTTCAAATAATTCTATAATTTCTTTCATTTATTATATTTTAGATACTTTAATATTTAATGCTATTTTATTTGATATGAGTAAATTTTTGTTATCAATAATAATCTCCAATGAATCATCAAATTCTAACTTTTCTACGACTTTAATTTTAGTTCCAATTTCTATATTCAATTTTTTTAAAAGTTTAAAAAAACTATGATCTTCTTTAATAATTCTAGCTACTATGCAACTATCAAAGTTTTTTAATTCAGAAAGAGAAATTTTTTCATTTGATTCAATAACACCAAACTTATTAGGTATGGGATCCCCATGAGGATCAATCTTAGGATAACTTAAAAAGTCATCTAGTTTGTCTATTAATTTATTTGAACTAATATGCTCAAGCTGTTCAGCTATGTCATGAATTTTATCCCATTTAAATTTAAGTTTTTCATATAAAAAAACTTCCCAAAGTCTATGTTTTCTAATTATTTGTAAAGCAATTTTCATTCCTTTTTTTGAAATTTTACAACCTTTATATTTTTCATGATAAATTAATTTTTTATGAGATAATTTTTTTATCATATCGGTAACTGAAGCTGGTTCAATTTTTAATACCTTTGATATAGAATTGGTTGATACTTGTTTATTTCCAATCTTTGATAGATTAAATATTGCTTTAATATAGTCTTCTTCTGATTTTGTTAGAATAATATTAGGCATATCAAATAAAATTTTTAGGTAAGTCTAAATTACAATTTATTTTACAGTTATGAGTAAATATTTAATATTTTTTTTATTATTTATCTCTTGTATAAAAGAGGATTCAAGGACTGCGGATAATTATTATGAAAAAAATAATTTTAACAAAGCAATAGAACTATATAATAAGGTTATAGAACTTAAACCAAATGATATTAAATCTATATATAGAAGAGCTAGATCTTATGAAGAACTTAAAAAATATGATTTATCTTTTAAAGATTTTAACAGGGTTTTAAAGCTAGATAAGAATAATTCAAATGCTACACTAAGTATAGCAATTCATCATATTAGAAAATCTAATTATGAACTTGCAGAAATGTATTCAAATAAAGCTATTAAAATTAACTCAGACCTTTATCAGAGTTATTTTACTTTGGGAAGATCATTACAATATCAAGGAAAATTTTTAGATGCAATTCAAGCTTTTAATACTTCTATTTCAATAAATAACAACTATTCTAACTCGTATTATTATTTAGGATTAATATATTTAAAATTAAAAAATGATAAGAAAGCTTGTGAAAACTTTTCTATTGCAGTTTCGTTAAAAAATGAGGATGCAATAAAAATTAAAAAAAAATATTGTTATTAATATGAACATACTTATAATAATAGTATCACTTTTAAATACAAATACAATGAATATTAAATATGCTACTTTTGGTTCTGGATGCTTCTGGTGTACAGAGGCTATTTATGAACTTGTAGAAGGTGTTATTGATGTAGAATCAGGATATTCCGGAGGTAATATTATAAACCCAACTTATGAACAAGTTTCTAAAGGAAATACAAATCATGCAGAAGTTATACGAATAAAATATGATTCTGACAAAGTAACTTTTATTAAACTATTAGAAATATTTTGGAGAACACATGATCCAACAACATTAAATAGACAAAGTGCAGATATTGGAACTCAGTATAGATCAGTAATTTTTTATCATGATTTAGAACAAAAAAATTTATCTGAATCATATTTAAAAAAATTAGATAACTCTGGTTCTTGGCCAAGTCCTATAGTTACACAAATAAATAAACTAGAAGATTATTATAAAGCAGAGAAATACCATCAAGATTATTTTAAAATCAATCCCAGTCAAGCATATTGTTCTTATGTGATTTCACCTAAAATTGATAAATTTAAAAAAGTATTCAAGGAAATATTGAAAATTAACTAATTATAATATTTTAAATATTTTAATTCTTTTCATTAAATAATTTAATTTTTTATAAAAATATTGTAATTTTTTTATCTGATTTGTAAAATTATCTCAACTACCTTAAGTTTCTTGTTATAGAATTATATAAAACATTTTTATTTATATAATTTAAAATAAATTTTATGCAAAAATCTAAACTAGAATATATATGGCTTGACGGTTATGAGCCAACTCAAAGCATTAGAAGTAAGACCTTAGTACAAAGGTCTTTTTCTGGCAAACTTGAAGATTGTCCAATGTGGAATTTTGATGGTAGTTCAACTGAACAAGCCAAAGGGTATAATTCTGATTGTTTAATTAAGCCTGTTGCAATTTTCTCTGATCCTGATAGATCGAATGGTTATTTAATTATGACAGAAGTATTAAATCCTGATGGAACACCACATGAATCTAATGGTAGATCTACAATTGATGATGATGATGATGATTTTTGGTTTGGTTTTGAACAAGAATATTTTTTGTGGAATCCAGCAACTAATCTACCCTTAGGTTTTCCTTCTAAAGGATCCTTACCACCTCAAGGTCAATATTATTGCAGTGTAGGAGCAGAAAATGTTTTTGGCAGGGATTGTGTAGAAGAACACTTAGATCAATGCTTAGAAGCTAATATAAACGTAGAGGGTATTAATGCTGAAGTTGCACCAGGACAATGGGAATATCAAATTTTTGCTAAAGGTGCAAAAGATTCTGGAGATCAGGTATGGGTAGCTAGATTCTTAGCTGAAAGAAATGCGGAGAAATATGGATTAAGTATAAATTTACATCCCAAACCAATAAAAGGTGATTGGAATGGTTCTGGAATGCATGCTAATTTTTCTAACAAGAAACTCAGAACATGTGGTGATCAGAAGTTATTTAATAAAATATGTGATGAGTTTGGAAAAAACATTAAAAAACACATGTCTGTTTACGGTGCTCATAATGAACTAAGATTAACTGGAAAGCATGAAACTCAATCTATTCACGAATTTTCATATGGTATATCTGATAGAGGTGCATCTATTAGAATACCTATTTCAACTGTAGAAGATGGTTGGAAAGGTAGATTAGAAGATAGAAGACCTTCATCTAATGGTGATCCATATAAAATTGCTTCTGTTATTATTTCTACAATTAAAGCTGCTCTATAATTTTTTTTTATATTTGTAAAAAAAATATTGAATTACAAACATCTTTTTCTTGAGGCATTAGAATCTATAAAATCAAATAAATTAAGGGTTTTTTTAACATCTGCTATAATTTCTATTGGAATATCTTCTTTAGTTGGAATTTTAACTTCTATAGATGGGATTAAAAGTTCAGTTTCTGATAGTTTTTCAGATTTAGGATCAAATATTTATACTATAGAAAGTGAAAGAAACAATAGAGGTAGGTCTTCGGGTCTTAGAAAAAAAAATCAACCTCCAATTAGATATAGACAAGCAAAAGAATTTACAAAAAAGTATGAAGGTCAAGGAACACCAACTATAAGCACAGGTGTTACAGGTACAGCAGAATTAAAGTATAAATCTGAAACAACAAATCCTAATGTTTTTATTGAAGCTGGAGATGAAAATTTTATATTAGTTGAAAATATCATTTTACAAAATGGAAGAAACTTTACAAAAATTGAAAATGAAAGTGGCATTTTTGTAACCCTCATAGGATCAAAAATAAAATCTGCTCTTTTTAAAAACAATGAAGATCCAATCAATAAATATATAACAGCAAGAGGGAATAAATTTAGAGTAATAGGAATCCTCGAAGAGAAGGGTAGTTCCTTTGGTGGTGGTGGTGATAATAGAATAATTATTCCTATAGAAACAGCTAGAAAATTAAGGCCAACATCTAACTATGATATAACTGTTAAAATTGAAGATGTTAGCTTAATAGAAAATGATATGGATTATTCAACAAATCTGTTTAAAATATTAAGAAAAGATCCAATCGGTGGTGCATTATCATTTGAAATCAAAAAGAATGAGTCTCTAGATTCTGAACTTGATGAGATTGAAGGGTACCTCAAATATGGAGGCTTTACAATTGGATTTATTACTTTAATAGGAGCAAGCATTGGGCTAATGAATATAATGCTAGTCTCTGTGAGTGAAAGAACCAGAGAAATTGGGTTAAGAAAATCAATTGGTGCGACACCCAAATTAATTAGAAATCAATTTTTAATTGAATCAATATTAATATGTCAGTTTGGTGGAATTGGAGGAGTATTGTTTGGTTTAATTTTTGGAAATGTAGTTACATATTTGATAGGAGGTAGTTTTATAGTGCCTTGGCTTTGGGTATTTTTAGGTATTTTTATAAGTACAATTGTAGGAATGGGAAGTGGTTATATACCAGCAAGAAAGGCTAGTAAACTAGATCCTATTGAATCACTTAGATTTGAATAGATTTTTTAAAAAGAAAAACCAAAAAATTTATTTAAAAAAGTTAATATAAAAATAGATCCTAATATTAAAGGGCAAACATAAGATAAAGAAAAATTAATATATTTTTCAATCAAAGAATTTTTATATGAACTATTCCCACTTTCAATTTCAGATGATAAATTAGATTTCCCCCATACATAAGACACATACAAAGTGATTAAAAATCCACCTAAAGGAAGTAAAGTATCATTAGAAACATCAATAATAAAAGTCATAAAGTCTATAGGTTTATCACTTCCAAAATAAGTAATGAAATTAGTAAAGAATTCACTTTTACCTTGTGATAGAGCTGATGGTATTCCTATCATAAGAATAATTAAAGCTACTAACCAAACAGAAATTTTCCTTTCAATTTTAAATTCATCGACTAAATAGGAGACAGGCACTTCTAAAAGTGATACAGTAGATGTAATTGCAGCAAATGATAATAATATAAAAAATACTGATCCAACAAGAATACCTGTTTTATCACCCAAAGAACTAAAAATTTTAGGAAAAACTTCAAAAATCAAACCTGGTCCACCTGCACTTTCTACACCTGAAGAAAAAATGAATGGAAAAATTATCAAACCTGAAAGAAAAGCTATTCCAACATCAGTTAATGTTATTAAGGCAGCTGAATTGATAATATTATTTTTTTTATCTACATAACTACCATAAGTAATTAACATTCCCATCCCTAGAGATAAAGAAAAAAATGCTTGACCTAGAGCATTTCCTGCAATAGTTAAATTAATTTGAGAAAAGTCAGGTATTAGATAAAATTTTATTCCATCTATCGCATTTGGTAGTGTTAACGCGTATATAATTAATGAAATAATTATAAAAATAAGTGATGGCATTAATATTTTGGCAGTTTTTTCAATGCCTTTTTCAACTCCTCTAGAAACAATAAATGCTGTTGAAAACATGAAAATGAATGAATATAATAATACATTTTGAATGTTATTTACATATGCTCCAAAACTATTAGAAATATCAAAGTTTCCTTTTATCATTTCAATAACATATCCTAACACCCATCCTGCAACAATAGTATAAAATGATAAGATAAGGATACCACATAAGACTCCCATTTTTCCTATAAAATTCCATTTTTTATGCCCCATTTCATTAAAAGCACCTATAGCATTTCTTTTTGTATTTCTTCCTATAGCAATTTCAGATACTATTACAGGAAAACATAAAACAAAACAAAAAAACAAATACATAAGTAAAAATGCTGCACCTCCACCATTACTAACCTCAAATGGAAATTTCCAAATATTACCTAATCCAACTGCAGAGCCAGAAGCTGCTAAAATAAAACCTAATCTTGAATTAAAAGACCCTCTATTTTTCATAAAATCTTAAAAAGCTTATAACTTTCTTTTTTTATAAAATGGTCAGCTATTTTCCTTCTAGATTCTTTTAAATTAAAATATTCATATGTAGTATATTCTTTTAATGCTAATATCATAGAATCGAGATCATCTCCTTCTAAAAAATTACATAAACCTTCAAAACCTGAAGAATATATTTTATTTGAAGACTCATACATTGATGATTGAGCTATATCTAAAAGAATGGAATTTGGATTACTAATATACATTTTATTAGTTCTCAATATCAAAGACTCAAAAGCATACAACTCAATAATCATATCTGATATATTCATAAGTATCTCTTGTTGGTTATTAATTTTTTCTCCAAAATTCAATGCAGCTTTACCCATAATAATTAAAATAGATTTTTTTATTTTTTTAATATTATTATAATAACCTGAAAATTCATCATGGATTTCATATTCTATTTTAGTACTGTTATACAATTCTTCGAGTACTTTTTTTGATGCACTAAATAGATCGATTTCTTTCTTTAATGAACGTTTTAATAATACACCAACTAATAACATCCTATTAATTTCATTAGTTCCTTCATAAATTCTTGCTATTCTAGCATCTCTATATGCTCTGGCCATAGGTACCTCTTCTGAGAAACCCATTCCACCATAAATTTGAACACCTTCATCAACAACATAATCTAAAATTTCAGAACCATATATTTTTATAATTGCACATTCAACAGAAAATAACTCTATCGACTTTAATTCAGCATCATTTTTTGAAATACCTTTATTTTCAAATTCCATAACTTTATTTTCTATTTCTTGTCCTGCTCTATAAGACATGGCTTCACAGGCATATGTTTTTACAATCATTTGAGCAATCTTATTTTTAATTGCACCAAAACTGCTTATTGGCACACCAAACTGTATTCTTTCATTAGAATATTGAATAGAATGATTTATCACAGCCCTACATCCTCCTAAAACGCCAGCACCTAATTTTATCCTACCAATATTTAAAACATTTAAAGCTATTTTAAAACCTTGTTCTCTAGCTCCGAGTAAATTATTTATAGGTACTAAACAATCATTAAAAAATATTTGTCTAGTTGAAGATCCTTTTATACCTAATTTATTTTCTTCTTCATTCATTGTCATTCCAGGATTACCCTTTTCTACTAAAAAAGCAGATAGGTACTTATCTGAATCAATTTTTGCGAAAACAATAAATAAATCTGCAAATCCAGCATTTGAAATCCACATCTTTTGTCCGTTAATTATATAACTATTTTTATCATCAGATAATTTTGCTCTTGATTTTGCTGAGTTTGCATCTGAACCAGAATCTGGTTCAGTTAAACAATATGCTCCCTTAATATCTCCAGAAACTAAACCTGGAAGGTATTTTTCTTTTTGCTCTTCTGTACCGTAATATTTTAGTGGTAAAGTAGCTATCCCTGTATGTGCACCATATGCTGTTGAAAAAGATCCTGTAGCACCAACAATATCAGCAATTAACATACTTGTATTAAAACTCATGTTCATTCCCCCATATTTATCAGAAATAGACAAACCTAATAAACCTAGATCTCCTGCTTTTTTCAATAATTCTTCCATTAAACCTGGTTCTCTTTTATCAATCTTTTCAATCATAGGAATAACTTCTTTTTCTAAAAAATCTTCACATGCAGCAGCCATCATTTTTTGTTCTTCTGAAAAATCCTCAGGAATAAAAATATTAAAAGGATCACTTTCTTTTAAAAGAAATTCACCGCCTATAATTGGTTTAATATTTTTTAAATGTTTCATTTATATATATTTTACAAGTTTAAAAAAGCAATAAAAGTCACTTAAGTGTTCTGCAATATTATTTAAAAAATTATTGTATTATAATAATCTTATTAATTTTTTAAATTTCTTAAATCAACAGGGACAACTTTAGAAACACCTTGTTCTGGCATGGTTATTCCATAAATTACATCTGTATTAATCATTGTTCTTTTATTATGAGTTACAATAATAAATTGTGAAGTCTTAGAAAATTTATTTATTATTTTATTGAATTTATCTATATTAGCATCATCTAGAGGAGCATCAACCTCATCAAAAATACAAAATGGAGCTGGTTTAAGTAGATATATAGCAAATAATAATGAAGTTGCAGTAAGTGTCTTCTCACCACCCGATAACTGATTTATAGTTAATGGTTTCTTTCCTTTAGGTTTAGCTATTATCTCAATTGATGATTCAAGAGGATTGTTTTCATCTACTATTAATAAATCACAGTCATCATCTTCAGTAAATAGAGATCTAAATACAGTTTTAAAATTATTTTTAATTTTATTAAATGATTCAATAAAAGAAACTTTAGCTACTTTATCAATCTCTTCAATTGTCTTTAAAAGAAAATTTTTAGCTTCAATTAAATCATTTTTTTCTTTACTTATAAAATCATATCTTTTTTTAATTTCATCATAAGCCTCCATTGCTAATGGATTTATTTGTCCTATTTTTTCAATTTTATTTTTTAATTTATCTTGTCTAGATCTAATTTTTTCAAAAGGGTTTGAATCAAATAAAGAATTATCAAGTTTACAATCTTTCAATTCTAAATCAAATTCTACAGATATTCTCTGTACAACAGTATTTAACTCTAAATCCAAATTATAAATAGATGATTTGAGTTCATCATTAATTATCACATTATTATCCTTTATTTCTTGAAAATTTTTCAATTCTTTATCATCCTTATCAATATAATTTTTTAATTTATAATATTCATTTTCGAACTTTTCAAGTTCATTTTCTAAAACTTCTTTTTTATTATACATCGTAATCAATGATGAGTCTTTTGTAGTATTTTCATTTGACAAAATCTTGATTTCATTTTCAGTTTTTTCTAAAGATTTAATGTTTTTTTCTATTCTTTCATTATTGAGTTTAAAAGTCAGCGATTTATATTCAGATTCTTTCTCTAATGATTCTATTTTATTTTTAAGTTTATTAAATACAACTTCTTCACTTGAAAGATTTTTAGATTGCTCAGTAAAAATTTTATTTATTCTTATAATTTCTTTATTTTCTTTTTTAAATAAATGTTCAACTTTAATTATTTCTTTTTTTATTTCATCTATCTCAATTTGTATTGATTTTATTTTTTTTATTAATTTACCAATATCAATATTATCTATACTAACTAAACTTAAAAGTTGTGTTTTTTTATTTATTAAAGAATTTAAATTGTATTGAATAGATCTAAAATTATCTTCGACATCTGAAATATCAGAAATTTTTATAGATTTGTTCTTTAAGTCTTTTTCATATTTTAAGTATTCTTTTTTTGTCTTATCAAGTTTTTTTAATAGTTTATTTAATTCTGACATGTAGGATTTAATCTCCTTTTTTATACTGTTAAGAGAAAATTTTGATCGATTATTACTTTCTGTGTCATGTTTAATTTTTTCTTTTAAATCTAAAATGTTTTCATTTAACATTTTTGATTTTTCTGCCTTAAGTCTTTTTGATTCCTCATGTTTTCTGATATTATCTAGGAGGTTATTTATTTTTTTTTGTTTATTTATTAATTTTTTTTCATATGGTATTAATGAAGATTTTGAAGATTCTAATTTTGAATTTAATTTTCCAATTTTTGTAATAATTTTAACATTATCATCTTCTTTAATTTTTAATTTATTTTTTTGGTCACTTAAAATTTTTCTATTTTTTTCAGATTGCTTAAGAGCTAAATTTATACTTAGTTCTTTATATTCATCTTTATACCTATAAAATTTTTCACTTTGCTTAGCTTGCCTTTTCAATGATCGAAGATTTTTTTCAATCTCATGAATTAAATCCTCAACACGATCTAAGTCAGACTCCGTATATTTAATTTTATTAATAGTCTCTTTTTTTCTTTTTCTAAATTTTGATATTCCTGCAGCTTCTTCAAATAAACTTAATCTAGAATTGTCCTTGTTACTAAGAATATTATCAACCATAGATAATTCTATTATCGCATAATTATTTGAAGATATACCAGTATCAAGAAATAAATTTGTAATATCTTTTAATCTACACTTAACATCATTTAATAAGTATTCACTATCTCCAGACCTAAAATACTTTCTTGTAACTGAAACATTTGAGTATTCAGTAGGAATTAAATTTTTTGTATTATCAAAAGTTATTGAAACTTCTGCAAGCTGTAATTTTTTCCTAGTTTTACTTCCATTAAAAATAACATTTTCCATTTTATTGGATCTCAAAAGAGTTGTTTTTTGCTCACCTAGAACCCATCGAATAGCATCTACGATATTAGATTTTCCACAACCATTTGGACCTACAATGCCAGTTACGCCTTCATTAAAATTAATAACTGTTTTATCACCAAAGCTTTTGAAACCTTTTATTTCAAGTTTGTTTAGTCGCATAAAATTATATGAGTTATTTTTGATGATAAATATAATAATATAAATATGGATTTTGGAGATTTACTAGAATATCTAGGGCCGCTTGCTTTCTTACTCATTGCATTCTTAAATAATTTTTTTAAAAAGAAAAAACCTATAGTAAAATCAACTATTAATAAGGTAAATAATGAACCTAAAAATGAAAATAAAAATTTTAAAGATCTATTTTTAGAAGTAAAAAAAGAAATTAATAGTGGGTCATTACCTAAAAGTGAAGTTGTTATTGAAAAAACTAATATAATACCTGAAAAGATAAAAGATTTTAATTCTGAGTCAAAAAATGATGAAATACCCAAAAGCATAATTAATCAACCCAAAAAGGTTAATAACTACAAAAAATCTATAAAAGAGAAGTTGAGAGATAAAAATAATTTAAAAGATGCTTTTGTGTTGAAGGAGATATTAGAAAAAAAGTTTTAAAATTATCTATTTTCTATATCTATATATTCTAAAGCATTTTCACCAGTATATATCTGTCTAGGTCTACCTAGAGGTTCGTTATTTTCTCTCATTTCCTTCCATTGTGAAATCCAACCAGGAAGCCTACCCAAAGCAAACATAACTGTAAACATTTCTCGTGGAAAACCTAAAGCACGGTATATAATACCACTATAGAAATCTACATTTGGATATAATTTTTTATCAATAAAATATTGATCTTTTAAAGCAATTTCTTCTAATTCCTTAGCCAAATTCAATATTGGATCATTAATTCCTAATTTTTCAAGAACATTATCTGCAGCAGTTTTGATAATTTTTGCTCGAGGATCAAAATTCTTATAAACCCTGTGACCAAAACCCATCAACCTAAAGGGATCATTTTTATTTTGAGCTTTTTTAATAAATTTTTTAATATCAGAACCATTTCTTTTTATTTTTTCAAGCATTTCTATGACTGCTTGATTAGCACCACCATGTAAAGGACCCCAAAGAGCATTCATTCCACCTGAAATAGAAGCATAAACACTAGATAATGAAGATCCCACAATTCTTACGGTTGAGGTAGAACAGTTTTGTTCATGATCAGCATGGAGAATTAGTAGTTTATTAAGTGCATCACTAACTACTGGATTATCTAAGTAGTCTTCACTAGGTAGTTTAAACATCATCTTTAGAAAATTTGAACAATAATCTAAATTATTATCAGGGTATACTATAGGTTGACCTATTCGTTTTTTATAAGACCAAGCAACAAATGTTGGAAATTTACTTAACATTCTAATTATACTTAAATCAACTTTATCCTTTGATCTAGTTGGATCAATAGATTCAGGATAAAATGCAGTTAAACTAGTGATAAGTGATGATAAAATACCCATAGGATGTGCTTTAGAAGGAAAGCCATCTAAAATAATTTTAAAATCTTCATGTACTAGAGTATGGTATCTAAGTTTATCTTCAAAACTCTCTAACAGTTTAGAATTTGGGAGTTTTCCATAGATAAGTAAATAACAAACTTCTGTAAAAGTTGATTTTGAAGCTAGATCTTCAATAGAATAACCTCTATGTCTTAAAATACCTTTCTCTCCATCTAGGTATGTTATATTGCTCGTTGTTGAACCAGTGTTTTTAAAACCTCTATCAAGTGTGATTAACCCAGTTTTAGATCTTAATTTAGAGATATCAATAGCTAGTTCATTTTCAGTTCCTCTTACAACTGGCAATGAAATTTTTTTACCATCAAACTCTAAATATGCTTTTTTTTCCACTTATATTAATTATTTCCAAGAATTAATGGCAATCCATCTTTACCACTACCAATAACAATAACTTTTGCATTGGGTGATTGAGCTAATAGAGTAGTTGCTTCAATTCCTCTCATCTTTAATAAAGCAGGTGTTAAACTATTATTAATTATTTTATTTGCTATCGCTTCACCTTCAGCAGCAATTCTTTTTCTTTCAGCTTCACTTTGTTCTTTTTGAAGTCTAAACTGATATGCTAAAGCTTCTTGTTCTTGTTGAAGTTTACTTTCAATAGCATTTTTAATTTGTGCTGGTAGTGCGATAGATCTTATTAATAATGATTTCATAATTATATTATTACCAGGTCTAGATAATGCTTTACTAGCTTCATTTTGGATTGCAACTTCGACTTCAGACCTTTTAGTAGAATATATTTCTTCAGCAGTGTATCTACCCATAACTTGCCTTACAGTTGATCTAAATTCAGGTCTTACCAATCTTCTTAGGTAATCAAGTTGAAAAGTTTCATAAATTTCTCCCACACTATCATATTTGGGATGAAAACTCATAGTGACGTCAACATTTATATTAAGACCACTTTTATCGAGAACATCGATTGTTTCTTCAACTAGATTATCAGTAATATCAAATATATAAACTGAATTCCAAGGAGCTTTAAAATTGAATCCAGGTTTAATCACATTCTTTTTATCCAGGCCGACTGAAGAAAGTTTGTAAAATATTACAGCTCTTTCTGTAGATTCTACAAGATAAAATATACTTGAAGCGAATGAGAAAAGTATAGTTAAGCCAAAAAGTAAAAAAATGATTAAGGATAGTAATTTGTTATTTTGCATATTATTAAATTTATTTTTTTACAAATATAATCTTATTCGACAATAATAAAAGTATAATGTTTTTTACCTTTTTGTATTAGTGCAAATTTGTTAAAAATCAAATTTTCTGATAAATTATAATTTTCATCAACAATTTTATTTTTGTTTATAATTAACCCATTATTCTTAATCATTCTTCTTACATCTGATTTTGATTTAAAAATTTTATTTTTAGAACTTTCAGATAATATTGTTAATAAATTATTTGATAAATCAGATCTATTAATAGTTACATTAGAAACAGCAGATCCTAATGATTCAATTTCATGTTTACTCATATCTTTAAGATCTTTATAATCTGATCTTCCAAATAAAATCTTAGATGTATTTTTTACTGTATCTAAATTGGATTTACCATGAACTAATCTTGTTATTTCATCAGCCAAAGAATTTTGCAATAATCTTAAGTGAGGTTCCTTATTATGTGATTTAATTAATTCATCAATCTTAGGCTTACTATTTAATGAAAAAATCTTAATAAAATGAACAGCATCAATATCAGAAATATTTATCCAAAATTGATAAAACTCATATGGGCTTGTTCTTTTAGGATCTAACCAAACATTACCATCTTCTGTTTTTCCAAATTTTCCACCATCAGATTTTGTTATTAGTGGGGTGGTCAATGCAAAAGAATCACCCTTTCCAATTTTTCGAATTAATTCATTACCTGTTAATATGTTACCCCATTGATCAGAACCTCCTAATTGAATTTTAACATCTTTATTTTTCCACAGCCAATAAAAATCATAACCTTGTATGAGTTGATAAGAAAATTCAGTGAATGATATACCTGTTTCTAATCTATTTTTCACAGATTCTTTAGCAATCATATAGTTAATAGATATATGTTTCCCTATTTCCCTTAAAAATTTTAATAAATCAAAATTTTTAAACCAAGAATTGTTATTAACAATTGATGCAGCATTATTTCCAGAAAAATTTAAAAATTTTTCAAATTGCAATTGAATTTTTTTTTGATTTAATTTAATGGTATCAAATTCTAAAAATTTTCTTTCTTTTGATTTACCTGAAGGATCACCAATCATTCCGGTTGCACATCCAATTAATATTATAGGTTTATGACCACATTTTTGAAAGTGAACAAGTGTCATTATTTGGACTAAATTTCCAATGTGCAAAGAATCAGCTGTAGGATCAAAACCAATATATCCAGATGTTAAGTTTTTAGAAAGATATTCTTCTGTGTTTGGAGTTATATCATGGATCATTCCTCTCCACCTTAATTCCTCAACAAAATTTTTCATATTAGCTGAATTATAATTATTTACATGCAATATTATTAAAAACTATTTAGATTTAAGTATCAATTTAAAATGATAGAAACTTATACTCAAATTAATCAAAATTTGAAAAATGATAAATTCTCTAAAATTTATCTTTTAATGGGAGAGGAGACTTTTTTTATTGACAAAATATCTAATTTTTTTGAAAATGAATTTATTGATAAATCACAAAGAGGATTTAATCAAGAAATATATTACGGAAAAGATTCTTCGATATCAAAAATATTAAATTCTTGTAAAAGTTTTCCTATGATGTCAGACAAAAAACTTGTTATAGTTAAAGAAGCAAAAGAGCTAGATATTTTTAAAAATAAAAATAACCCATCTCTTGAAAATTTTATTGAATATATAAATAAACCAAATTCAACTACCACTCTCGTTTTTTGTTTAAAAAATAAAAAGTTAGATAAGAGAAGTAAAATTTATAAGTCTATACAAAAAAATGCTGTTGTATTAGATACTGAATCAAAAGAAAATAAAATTTATGACAATCAGATTCCTAGATGGATATCTAAAGAAGTAAAAGATAATGGATATTCAATCAATGATGATGCTACATTTTTAATATCAGAGAATATTGGCAACAACTTAGTTAAAATTACCAATGCTCTTGAAAAGATTTATATAAATAAAACAAATAAAATTATTGATATAAAAGATGTTGAGTTTAATGTTGGTATTAATAGGGACTATAATTACTTCGAATTACAGGATAGTTTAGTAGAAAAAAATATTATTAAATGCGCTAAAATATTTTCATATTTTAATACAAATCAAAAATTATTTCCAATACAAAAAACTATAATTTAT
>Ga0209709_10000915_pt1 | contig 27703 bp, 25 predicted proteins | sample ArcticOcean_MG_C_2_FD_187435 | JGI IMG/M metagenome (GOLD analysis project Ga0209709, IMG submission 187435) | Marine microbial communities from western Arctic Ocean - ArcticOcean_MG_CB4_136 (SPAdes) (version 2) | ecosystem: Environmental > Aquatic > Marine > Oceanic | place: Arctic Ocean...
AATGCTGAGTAAACTACGGAACTCACTACGGAACATAGTTAATTACCTTGATTGAAAAGGACTGAGTCTACAAAAAGAAAGGGGTGCGAATTAACCCTAGGTGGAAGATGAGGAAGAACCTATCTATTGATTATTTAATTTTGAGTCGATAATTGATTGGATTAAAACTATACAACTTAAAGCCACTCCTTTTCCCAAGGAGAGGCTTGCTTTTTCAAATTGAAACAAAAAATCTTAATTTAAAGCTCCCCAAAGAACTTTTTGAAGCCGCTAAGTTGGACTCAGAGAGCCGTTATAAAAAAGCTGAACCAATTCTAAGAGATTATTTAAAAAAAGATCCATTGGATGTCAATGATATGAAGTTATTGGCAGATATTGGCATTGAATTTAGAGCCTGCAAAGAAGCCGGATACCTTTTGTCAAGAGCTCTCGACTTGTTCCTAGACTTCCATTTTGCTAGATTTAGTTATGCAAATTTTGCTAAAGAATGGATGACTATGGGCTGCAAAGTGATCGGGGGTTGCTGCTCCACAACACCAGAACACATAAGAATGCTTGCAGAGTTAAAAGCTTAAATTTTTTACTTAGAGTGTGCGAATATTCACATAGCTTCTCTAAATTATCTTTCTCAATTTTGTAATGACAATCTGCTATTGACGAATCTCTAATTAGATATTAGTATCTAATTATACAAAGCAGTCATTAATGTCTATTTTGTTATCATAATCGGAGATTATTATGCAGAAATTAAATAATTTATATTCTTTTAGAACCTTTGCAGTCATTACCTTATTCCTAAATACATCGCTTGTATTTGGTGCTGATGATGAAGCATATTTAATGGAGGAAATAATTGTTTCGGCCGAAAGGAAGGAAGAGGGCATTCAATCTGTGCCCGTTTCAATCACAGCATTTTCAGGAGACAATTTAAGATCTTCTGAAATCTATGGGGTAGAAGGTATAGCATTAAGGGTGCCTGGTATGGTATTCAATCAGCAGGATCAAGCCGAATCCTTTATAACGATGAGAGGTATTGGAACAGAGTCTGCGCAAGATGCAGCAGGAGAATCATCTGTTGCTATGTATATTGACGATGTTTATATTGGCAGGCAAGGTGCAGGTAACTTTGATTTATTTGATTTAGAAAGAGTGGAAGTCCTCAGGGGCCCTCAAGGAACTTTATTTGGAAGAAATGCTTCTGGTGGAGTTGTCCATTTTATCACATCAAAACCCAAAGATGAATTTGAAGGAAGAGCTCAAGTAAAATTAGGTGACTACAATCTTATAGATATTCGAAGCATGGTCACAGGACCTATTTCTGAAACTTCAGCATATAAGCTAGCTATGAGCTCACACAATCGAGATGGCTATGTCATGAACCTGGGTACGGGTAACGATAATGATGACAAGCAAGCAACTTCTGTTAGAGGGTCTATCAGGAACAACTTCTCAGATACTTTAGAGATGATTGTTTCATATGACGTGACTAGAGAGAGAGGCTTGTCTTCTGCTAAAGATACGGAAGATCTTAAAGATTCTGCATCTTACATGGGAGGTATTCATGCAATCACCGATCCTCGACCAAGGTATATTAATGCAGTAGGAGATGGAAAAAGAGAGCGTGATTTAGATGGATGGAATGTAACTTTTACAAAGCAATTAGAAAACTCTGTATTTACCTCAATCACTGCAAAAAGAAACTCTGAATTTGATACTAGATGGTATTTTGCTGGAAATCCCTTAACTGATAATACTATTGAGTCTCTCAACACCAACAAAGAGGATTCTAGTCAATTCAGTCAAGAGTTTAGGCTTTCAGGCTCAAGAGATAAGCTGGACTGGATTGCCGGCTTTTATTATTTCGACATGGAGACTGATAGATTGGAGTCATTTGATCAGCATTTTAATGGTTTATTTGGAGCTGTTTTAGGGCTCCCTGGGGGATTTGGAAATGGATTCGCTGCTTTTACACAGCATTCAAATATCGACAGCACTGCCATATTTGCCCAAATGACTTATCAAGCAACGGATAAGCTGGCATTAACTGCTGGAGTTAGAAGCACTGAAGAAACTCGATCATTGACAGTCAATGCTGTTCAAACTAAAGCTCCTGGTGCTGTTACGGTGGTGGGCTTGAACGAAAGTTATTATATAGATGTGTCGAAGGACTGGAGTGCCACAACTCCTAAATTTGGTCTTGAGTATCAAATATCCGACAATCAAATGATGTATTGGTCAGCAACAAATGGTTTTAAGGCAGGTGCTTTTTCTGGAACAGCAGCTTCAAAATCAGCAGCATTAGCTCCTCTCGAGCCTGAAGACGTATGGAATTACGAGCTTGGCTCTAAAAACACCCTTTTGGATAATAGATTGAGATTGAATGTAGCGATATTTTCTATGGACTATGAAGATTTACAAACATCAGAGTTGATTCCAGGCGCAGCAATCATCAGAGCAAATGCTCAAGCAAAGATAGATGGATTTGAAGTGGAGTCACTCTACTTGGTGACGGATAATTTTTCAGCAGGTATTAATTACTCTAATCTAGATGCTAAGTATACTGAGTATAAATGTGCAGCTGGTGATTGTGCAGGCAATTTTTTACCAAGGTCTCCTGAAAATACTTTATCTTTATCATTGGCATATGAGACCAATCTTGGATCTAATTTAATGTCCTGGGAATTAGATTATTTTGATAGCGCTGAGCAATACTACGAACCTTCTAATCCCTCAATTGAGCTGCAGCCTAGCTTTGATTATATGGACGCAAGAGTATCAATCAAAAATCCTGACGGTGATTGGAGGATAACTGTTTGGGCAAAGAATATGGATGATAGTGTTGTGATGAGCAGCGCTGTAGGCGTAGGTTCGCTTGCGCAACGATATGTTACTTATACGCCTCCTAAAACATATGGAATTACATTCGTAAGAAATTTCTAATTAAAATTTATAAGACTAAAAGCAGGAGTGCAAGCGAAAAAAAACATCTAAACTCCCCTGAACTCTTTGATGTTAGTCCTGTTTTTAGTTTTGTAATGTTGTTGTTGAATAGTTAAGCGTAGCCCTAATTAACCTTCTAAACTTTTAATTTACTTAAAACTAATAAATGAAAAAAAATGTAGCAATTATTGGAATTGGTGAAGTGCCTACAGGGCGTTTTCCAGAGCAAAGCGCAATATCTTTTGCGCTTGAGTCCTCAATGCAAGCAATTAGCCACTCTGGATTAAAAAAAGATGATATAGATATGGTCATTCCTACAGGCTCAATGTTCTCTTCTACTTTTAATACAGAACTAGTGACAGGAAGAATTGTAGAAGAACTTGGATTAAAGAATGTGAAAAGAAATATGCAAGTATTTTCAGGGGGATCATCTAGCAGTTCGATTGCGCAGATTGCTAAATCTTTAATTATTGCCGGTGAGGCCAAGAATATTTTATGTGTTCATGCAGATAAACTAGGCACTGGAGTAACCTCTCAAGAAGGAATAGATTTATTTTCTACAGCTGGTATTTCTGGTGAATGGGAAGTTCCTTATGGGCAGCACTATTCTTCAGTGGCTGCACTATCTACTCAGCGATATCTTCATGAAACCGGCTGCACAAATGATCACATGTCAGCAGTGTGCATTTCAAATCGTAAGTGGGCGGAACTTAATCCTAATGCATTCTTTCGGAACCCCTTAACCTTGGATGAAATCAATAATTCAAAAATGCTATCTTCACCTTTACGAGCGAAGCAGTCGAATATGTTATTTGATGGAGGAGGCGCATTTATAGTCAGTTACATTGAAGAAAATCATGATTTGCCAACAAAACCTATATTTATTCTCGGTGAGTCCGGCAGAGTTACACACTTTATGACTTCGCAAGAACCAGACTTAACAAGATTTGGGTGGTCTATCGCAGCTAAGGAGGCTTTTATGCAAGCAGGCATTACCCCAAGCGATATAGATGTTGCAGAAATATATGACTCTTACCCAATATACCAACTCATAGCATTTGAAGAAATTGGGTTATGTAGGAGGGGAGAAGGCGGTGAAATGTTTATGAATGGTGATATGGCTCCTGGAGGAAAAATTCCAACTACCACTGATGGAGGCATGCTTTCCAAAGGTCATATTGGGGCAGGAGGAGGTATCTCATTGCTGATTGAGGCTGCTAGACAGTTAATGGGGGAAGCTGGAGAAAGGCAAGTTAAGGGCGCTAAATTTGCCTTAGAAACATCTACAGGTGGCACTTACTTTGATTCTCAAGTTACTATCCTAGGAAGTGAGGTCCCATAAAGAATGATAAAAAAAGAGAAACCAATACCAATTGTATCTCCTTGGGCCAAGCCCTTTTGGGATGCGACAGCCATAGGCATATTAAAGATTCAAAAATGTTCTAAATGTGACATGAATATCTTTTACCCAAGACTTTATTGTCCTAGCTGCGGATCCAAAGAAATTGAATGGATTGAAGCCCTGGGTACTGGAAATGTATATAGCTTTACCGTTGTTGAGAATAATGCTCCCTCAGCCTTTATTGTTGATATGCCATACGTTGTTGCTGTTGTTGAACTGGATGAAGGGATTAGGATGTTAACAAATATAATCAACTGTAATCTCGAGCAGTTAACCTGTGATATGAGAGTGAAAGTAGTATTTGAGAGGCTGAATGATGAATTTACACTTCCAAAATTTGAGCCAGCGAGCTAAGCAGTGACTAGAAAAAAATATGGCGATGATTTTTCAACAGGTGAGATTTTTCACACTGCTGGCATTACCTTAACTGAGAGTCATATCGTGAATTGGGCTGGCCTTACTATGGATTTTTACCCACTTCATATGGATATTGAGTATGCCAAGCAATCGCAGTTTGGAGAAAGGTTGGTTCATGGTCCATTAATTTTTGCTTTAGGTGTAGGCTTGGTTAGCAGCTCAGGAATTGCAGAGGATGCTGCAATTGCATGGTGTGGTGTAGATAATATGAGGATGTTAGCACCAGTTAAAATTGGAGATACTATCTCTGTTGAGGTTGAAGTATTAGCTATCAAGGAGACAAGCAATCCCTTAAAAGCACTTCAGACATGGCAGTATAGAATCTCCAATCAGGACCATAAAATAGTTCTAATCTTTGATTATGAGATGTTATTTCATATGAGACCCAAGAACTAAATAAATATATCAATGATAGATATATCAGTAGGGGATCTTTATGATAAATGCACTTCTAGCTTTGGTACAAGAACAGCCATTATTTCTGGCAAAGACAGCTTTTCTTTTCAAGACCTGAGAATAAAATCATATAATTTAGCTAAGCATTTGCAAAACCTTCAAATTGTAAAAGGTAATACAGCTGCATTTTTAATGTCTAACTGTGCTGAATATCTTTTTTGTGAATATGCTCTCGCAAAAATAGGAGCTATTAGAGTTCCATTGGCTGTGCTATTAAATAATTCTGATCATATATACATGGTCAATAAAACTAAATGTAAGATTCTTTTTTATCATAAATCGCTTGAAGAAAGAGTTTCTGCAATGCATGGGAACATTGAATCTATTGAGTTCTTTGTTTGTATTGGAGGAGATGGCACTTTAAGCATCAACAAAAATCAGCAATTAATTAATTTTGATAGTTTAATAAGAGTCACTGACAATGGCACAGACTTAGTGCCTGTATGCATTAACGGCGAGGATTTAGCTTCTATTTATTTCACAGGCGGAACTACGGGCATTCCAAAAGGAGTTATGCTCTCTCATAGATCTTGGCTTTATACCGTTCTCATTGAGACGCTAGAGTTTGACATAAGAGATAGTGAACAATTTCTTTATCTCACCCCTCTTACTCATGCAGGGGGGTGTTTGTTACTGCCAGTACTTCTCAAGGGCGGCACATGCTTTATTTCAAACGGATTTAATGCAGAGACTTTCTTTGATGTTGTGAGAGAAAATACAATAACCTCAACTTTCCTTGTACCTAGCATGATATATATGCTTTTAGATGTATTTAAGCCAACTAACAGGCAAGATATTGAATCATTAAGAAATATTATTTATGGAGCTGCCCCAATAGCTTTAGATAAAATAAAAGAAGCGCTAGATAAATTTGGACTAATTTTTACACAGCTCTTTGGTCAAACAGAGGCTCCCATGGCCATTACAGCTATGACTAGAGCAGATCATGCCAATGCATCTATAGAGCGTTTAAATCAAATCTTAACTTCGGCTGGTAGGCCAACCTTTCATACTAAAATTAGGTTTATTGATGACGAAGGCAGGGATTGTAATTCCGGAGTACCTGGTGAGATTTTGGTGCAATGTGCAAATATGATGACAGGCTATTTTGCAGACGAGGAGACTACATCTAAAACAATCATAGGTGGTTGGTTGCACACTGGCGATATCGGCATTCAAGATGAAGAAGGTTTTATTTATATCGTAGATAGAAAGAAGGATATGGTGATAAGCGGAGGTTTTAATATTTACCCAAGGGAAATTGAGGATGTTCTATTTGAGCACCCTGAAATTAAAAATGCTGCTGTAGTAGGCATTCCAGATAGCAAATGGGGCGAACAAGTCTGCGGAATAGTGACGCTCCAAGATGGGTCTAGAATTTCAGAGTTTAATATTATTGATTATGTAAAAAAAAGAAAGGGTTCTTTGATGGCGCCAAAATCAATAAAGTTTTGGAGTACTATTCCACTAACAAACCTTGGAAAAGTAGACAAAAAAGAAATAAAAAAACTAATAGCTAGCGGAGAATAATATGAATTATGGTGAGCAAGAGCATATAACCTTATTGAGAGATAATATTAAGCGTTTTATAGACAAAGAGCTGTCAAGAGAGCATGCAATTCAACTAGATAAAGATTGCACCTTCTCTATGGAGATTTTTAAAAAATTATGTTCATTGGGAGTTACTGGAACAACTATTCCTGAAGAATATGGCGGAACAGGCGTCGATATATTGGCAGCTATAGTAACTATCGAGGAGCTTTGCAAGAGAGGCACTAGCCTTGCAGGTCCTTTTATTCATTGCGCTTTTTATGGCGGTATGAATATAGCTGAAAATGGCAGCGCAGAACAAAAGCAAAAATATTTGCCTGAATTAGCAAAAGGAAATTTATTTTTTGCATATGGGTTAAGCGAACCAGATGTTGGAGGAGACTTATCTTCAGTCTCAACAAGTGCAGACGAAAAAGATGGATTTTTTTATATTAATGGTACAAAGCGTTGGTGCACAGGAGCACGATTTTCTGATTATATTTTAACTCTTGTGCGAAGTGGCCCAAAAGAAGAAAAATATAAAAATCTATCTTTAATAATCATACCTACAAATATTGATGGAATTACTATTACAGACATTGATCATCTTGGTTTGAGGTATGGATCTACTACAGATGTTCATTTTGATAATGTAAAGGTTCCACTGGAGAATACCCTTGGAGGAATTATAAATATCTCAAAAGGTTGGGAGCAATTATCAAGCAGGGCATTAGACGTTGAGAAATTAGAAATTACTGCTGTTGCTTTTGGGATAGCTTGTGCGGCAGTGGAAGATGCATGGAATTATGCACAGGAAAGGAAGCAATTTGGAAAATTGATCTCAGCCCATCAGTCAATAAGACATGCTTTAGCTGACGTTAAAACACAATTAAATGCTTGCAGGCATATGCTCTACCATGGTGCTTATTTAGCTAATTTAGAACAGGACTGCGCAATAGAGACTTCTATGGCTAAGTTATTCGTAGGAGAGGCATCGGTTGATATCGTTCTAAAGTGTCAAAGAATTCTTGGAGCATACGGATGTGCTAGTGAATATGATATGGAGCGCAATGTTCGTGATATTGTTTTAATGCCAATAGTGGGCGGCTCTTCAAACATGCAGCGTAATAATATAGTTAATCGGTTGAAATTATCTTACTAAAAAATCTTTGAAAAATTTAACAAGATGGAAAGACTATCAAAATAAATCTTATAGATCCTATACTCTATTTATCCTATCTTTTGCATATTGTTTAAATGGAATAGATAGAAACATACTAAATATACTTCAGGAGCCAATTAAGAATGAATTTGGTCTCTCTGATACTCACTTAGGTCTCTTGAGCGGAGTATCTTTTGCAATTTTCTATTCATTTTTTGGTTTACCTATAGCTCGATGGGCTGACAGAGGCACTAGAACTAATATTATAGCTATAGCGATTACTTTGTGGAGTCTCATGACGGCTATATCAGGTTTTGCCCAAAGTTACTTACACCTCTTGTTGGCTAGAATTGGTGTTGCGGTAGGTGAGTCTGGGGCTAGTCCTCCTGCTCATTCTATGATTTCTGATATATATCCTCCAGAATTTCGTGCCACTGCATTATCTCTTTATTCTATTGGCATAACCGTCGGCATGCTGGCTGGATTTGTCTTAGGAGGATGGATTAATGATATGTTTGGTTGGAGAATGGCCTTTGTAATAGTCGGACTGCCCGGAATTCTACTTGCCATCTTAATCTATTTTACAATTTCTGAGCCCCAAAGAGAGAGAGCTCAATCATCTGAAGATGACCGTGCATCAGAAACTTTTCACTCAGTGCTAAGATTTCTATTTTCAAAACAATCATTAGTTCTTATTTGCATTGCCTCTGGAGCACAAGCGGCATCAGGCTATGCATTTGTTAGTTGGCTGGCCCCATACTTTATTAGGACATTTGATTTCAGTACCAGTGAGGCTGGTTTGTATGTTGGCTTAGTGCTTGGAATTTTCGGTGCATTCGGAGTTTTTATGGGAGGCTGGCTAACTGATCGATTGAGGAGCAGAAGCTTGGGTTGGTATTGCTGGGGCCCAGCACTTGCATCTTTGATTATTATTCCTGCAGCAGTGATAGGGTTTTTATCTGAGAATGCTTTTATTTCTATGATGCTCTTTTGGGTTCCAGGAATGCTTATTGGATTTTATTTACCAGCATCAATTGCAGCGATGCATAATACAGTTCCACCATCAATGAGAGCTACAATTTCAGCCATCCTTTTCTTTATAATAAATTTAGTAGGTTTGGGGTTGGGGCCATTGATGGTTGGCATATTGAATGATTTTTTAGTCGGAGAATTATCGGTCGATTACCTAGGAGATTCAATCTTAATGGTCATGTTAATTTTTCAGACTCTAGCTTGCTGCCTCTTCTTTTTTGCTGGAAAAAAATTAATTGTGGACACACCTACTTAAAATTTATTTGTCTTGCATTGTTATTTTTGCAGTTTCTTTGAAATGTTGCTTATAAGAACCAAATTGTGCTGCATTAGATAATGCCTGCCTTAAATACAAATGGGCAGGGGTCTCAAAGGTCATCCCCATTCCTCCGTGGACCTGAATAGAGGTTTCTGCGGCTAAAATAGCCCCAATACTAGCATTAGCTTTGGCTGCGTGAATATACTTATGCGGATTAATTGTAGATTTGCCTTCAACAGACCAACAAGAATATAACATCAAAGAAATAGAAGTTTGCAAATCTTTTTCTGCTTCAGCTAATTGATGGGCAACTCCTTGAAAGGAGCCAATTTTTCTCCCAAATTGCTCTCTATGATTTGCATAATCTACAGCAAGATCAATAGCTCCTCTAGCAATTCCACATAATTTTGCAGCTGATAAAGCCAATCCATTTAGTAGAGGGTTATTCTTGGTAGAGCCTTGATCAAGGATTTCAGAATCAAATTCTAAGCTAGCGACTGATTGGATTAAATCTGATGAGTTAGATATCTTGCAATCGATTGGCGCAACTAAAATAATCTTATCTACACCTACAATAATTACTTTATTTGCAACATCCCCATCTAAGACATGGTTATATGAACCAATCAAGCGATTATTCTTAATGTTAATTTTGGTTGATATCAGAGAGCTGGAATCTGATTCAGCAATAATGCACCATTTTTCGTTATTGAGCAGGGCATCTTTAGTACTTATTCCAGATGCATGAGCAACTTGCAAGCTAATAGCATGGTTAAAAAAATTAGTCTTAATTAATTTTGTTGATAGCTCCTGGAACAGCAAAGCCAGGTCCATAATGCCCCCTCCTAAGCCACCATTCTCTTCTGGGATTCCAAGGCCTGACCATTCGGTAAATAGGACTTGATCAATATTATGGTTTTTATTTATTAAATTGACGCCATCATCTAGGCCATTTTCGGCCATTTTTTTTGCGGTATTAATAATTATCTTTTGCTGTTCTGTAAATATTGCTTCCATATTATTATCTTGATTTTGGTAGACCTAAGACTCTTTCTGCAATAATTGATTTTTGTATTTCACTGGTCCCGCCTTCAATAGAATTTCCTCTAGACCTAAGGTATTTATGCATCCAAAGAGCATCTTCTGCATTCTTTGGATATATGAATTCTTCACCACCAATAATTAAAGCAAATCTACCCATGTCCTGAATGACGCTTGACCAGACAAGCTTCAGCGTTGAGCTTTCAGGTCCAGGCATTTCACCGTCTGAAATGGAAGACATAACTCTTATTGCAGCAATTTTTATGCTGTCAACTTTGGCTTCAAATTCTCCAATCTTTTCAAGTACTCCGCTATCAGTTTCTAGCCCTTTTACTTTAACCAGGCGTATTAATCTATCTAGTAATTGTCTTGCCCATACCTGAAGAGTAAATCCAAGAGAGGACCTTTCAAATGAGAGAGTTGCCAAGGCAACATTCCATCCATTATCCTCACCTCCAATCACCTCTTTGGTGTCAACCAAGACATTATCAAGAAACATCTCATTAAATTCAGAGTCCCCATTAATCATTTTCAATGGCCTTATTTCAAAATCTTTGGTATCCGCAAGAAAATACGTTATACCTGCATGTTTTTTCTTCTCAGGCGAACTTCTGGCTAGCAGCATACATTTTTGCGCTAAATGGCCATTAGATGTCCACACTTTCTGCCCATTGATTAGCCATCCCGCTTTTGTTTTAATAGCTTTGGTTGTTAGAGAAGCCAAGTCTGATCCCGAGCCTGGCTCGCTAAAGCCTTGGCACCAAACCTCTTCCCCGGTTAATATTTTTTTTAGATATCGCTCTTTGTGAAATGGGGAGCCATAGGCAATGATAGTTGGGCCTGTTAAGGACATAGCCATCATATTTATTGGTACAGGAGCTCCTTGAATTGCAGCCTCTTGATTAAAAATTGCTTCAAATACAATATCTAAACCTCTCCCGCCATATTCTTCAGCCCAAGAAAGCCCAGCCCAGCCACCTGCATAGAGGCATTCTTGCCACCATCTACTTTGCTCCTCAACCATGGGCTGCTCAGCAGAAGGATCGAAGTCTTTGAGAGAAGATTTTAACCACGCAGCACAGTCAACTCTAAACTTTGATTCCTGTTTTGTATCGCTAAAATTCACCCTTCCTCCAGCAAAGTTTCTTGAAGAATTTTTAACTCATCAGTTGCGTAATCAGGAACAACAAAACTATCTATTGAATTAATTTCTGCAATATGATTTCTTATTTTATCCACTGTAGTTGTATGATTTTTAAAAAATACACCACTGGAAAGACCAATAAATATTCTAGCAATCCTGCCACCACCAGCTGAATATATATGATTTGCAAAATTGCATTCATCTGAGCAGAGGTATGTTCCAAGAGGTGCAATATGGCTAGGATCTAATTTATCCTCTAATTTACCTAAAATATTTTCTGTCATTCTTGTTTTTGCATTCGGCGCAATGGCATTGACTAAAATGCCATTTGTATTCCCCTCTGCATTTAAAACTCTCATCAAGCCTAATAAACCCATTTTTGCAGCACCATAATTTGATTGCCCAAAATTACCAAAAATTCCTGATGCAGATGAAATTAAAACAATACGCCCCCAATTATTCTCTTTCATTGATTTGTATGCCGGCTGCAAAACATTAAAGGCACCTTTTAAGTGGACATCCAATACAGCGTCTAGATCTTCCGATGACATTTTGGTGAAGCTTTTATCTCTGAGTATTCCAGCATTGTGAATCACGCCATTAATTTGACCATAATGCTCTAAGGCTTTACTACATATAGATTGCCCACCCTCTTTGGTCGTTACGGATGAATAATCAGCCACTGCATCCCCACCGAGGCTTTGTATTTCTCTGACCACCTTATCAGCTGCAGACGCATTCTTTCCAACACCGATTACATCCCCACCCAGATCATTTACAACTACTTTTGCACCATGAGAGGCAAGTGAAAGCGCAAATTCTCGACCCAAACCTCTTCCACCACCTGTCACAATAATAACTTTTTGATCAACGTTTTTTTTAATCATGAGTGAACGGAGCTTTTCACAAGTCCGATATTGTAGAGTTCATAGTTAATAAGTCTTCTTTATTTTCATATTTCTTTTTTAGCTCTTGTTTGTATAGCTTGCCTGATGGGTCTCTCGGAAGATTTGTTACAAAATCAACTGATTTAGGGCATAAAATATGAGAAAGACCTTTTTTACAAAAATTTATAATTTCAAGTTCTAATTGAGCGTCAGAAACTTCATGATGAAGATTATTTCTCATTGCGACTGCCTTAACTTGTTCTCCATATTCGATATCTGGAACTCCAATAACTCCCACATCTAGGATTGAAGGGTGTTCTAAAATTCTAGCTTCAATCTCATTTGGATAAATATTAACCCCTCCAGAAATAATCACTTCTGCATCTCTTCCGCAGAGAAAAAGAAAACCATCATTATCTACAAACCCAATATCTCCTACGCAAATAAAATCTAAGTGAGTTGATTTGTCTGTTTTTTTCTTATCATTAAAGTACTCAAAACTTTGACCACTCATCTTCATATAGACCAATCCTTGGGTACCTACTGAAACTTCTTTTTTGCTTTTATCTAGAATCTTCAGAGATGACCCGGGCATTGGCACGCCAACACTCCCTACTTTTTTTTGCCATGTTTTTGAATCTATAATCGTAGCGCCTACTTCAGTAGAGCCATAGTACTCATAGATGACTTCCCCCCACCAAGCAATCATTTCTTTTTTTATATTTATCGGAGTAGGGGCTGCTCCATGAATAATATTGCTAAGAGATGAGCAGTCATAACCCCTCCTTATTTTTTTGCTTAACGAAAGCAATCTATAGAACTGAGCTGCGACCATATGTGAAGAAGTAACCTTATGACTCTGGATTAGTTCCAAGCACTTAACTTCATCCCATTTCTCCATTAACACAACTTTCTGGCCTATGTGTAACGCGCTAATTGCAATGTTCATAACAGCCGTATGATACAAAGGAGATGTGACCAAGTGCACCCCATGACCGACATCAATTTTAAATACTTCTAAAATTTTAGTTTGCTCTATCGCAAGATCATCGGCTGATCTTCTCTTGATAGGCCTTAAAACCCCCTTTGGGTTTCCTGTTGTCCCTGAGGTATATTGCAGGATTTGACCGCCTAAAGTTCTTTGCGGCCTTATTTCATCAAATTGATTAAAAAAATCATAGAATTCTAAGTATCCCTCATGCTTGGCTGTACAGCATCTGATGACTTCAAGATTATTGTGAGCAATACCTGCTTCACATTGATTGATAAACTCAGGATCTACAACCAGAAGTTTTGCTCCTGAGTCCTTTAGGATATAACCAATGTTTTTATCAGTAGCATGATGATTGATTGGAATAATGTATATTCCCGATTGAAGTCCAGCTAAAACAACTGACAGAAATTCAATATTATTTTTACAAACAAGTGCAATTTTATCTGCTTTTTTGAGGCCTAAATTTACAAAGCCATTAGCAATTTTATTAGTTAGATTGGTAAGTTCAGCATAAGTGGTATCTTTGTGTGGAGATACCACTACAGTTAAATTAGGGGATATACCTGCTAGATTCCATAAACCCAGTGCCTGATCTTTTGCCAACATATCTTTTAGAGACCCTAATTACTACCATTGCAGGGTGATTGATGCTCCCATTGTTTTTGGCGGTCCGTATGTAGCAAATCTGTCTCCCAAGAAAGGAATGATATGCATTTGATATAACTCATCTGATAAATTTTTACCCCATAATTCAACTTTCCACTTACCATCACCGACCACCCAACCAAGTCGAGCATTAATTAAACCATAGTCTGCAATTAGATGAACAGGCGCATTACCAGGCTCAGTAAAATATTCATCCTGCCACGTATAGTCTATTTGAGAGAAAAAAGTAGTGTTTTGACCATATGAATTTTCATACCTTAGCCCAATGTTAATTTGTTGTTCAGGAGCAAATTGAAGCGCGTTACCACTTACATCAGCGCCACTGTTATCTATAAAGTTAAGATATTTGGAATCAAGATAGGCAATACTACCCCAGGAGCTGAAGTGCTCATTGAACACTGCATTCCATTCAATCTCCAATCCTTCAACCTCTCCTTCTGCAGCATTGGTGATCCGTAATATTGGAATAGTTTCACCTGGTTTCGTTGCATTCTGTCGAACCTGCAGGTCTTCGTAATCCGTACTAAATGTAGAGATATTTAGCATTAAACGATTCTCAAGCAAATTAGACTTTAGTCCAAACTCATAATTCCAAGCAAATTCAGGATTAAATGCTGTGCTCGCAGCAGCTCCGGTAGGTGCTTGCCCTTGAAATCCACCACTTTTGTAACCTTTGGAAACACTTCCATACAAATTAACAGATGGACTAAAATCATACTTAAGTAAAAAACTAGGTGTTGTTGCATCCCAATCCTCTGATGCACGAATATCATAAACTTCTGTGGGAGGTGCAGCTAATTTTGAGCCAACGCTTCTAATATCAACCACAGAAGTCCTGATAGTTTTTTCGTCTGTACTTCTTCTAATTCCCAGTGTGGCACTTAATTTTTCAGATAAATTATATGTACCGTTAATAAAAATTCCAGTAGTTTCATTTTCAGCAATTTGGTATGAACCACTTTTGCCTCTTAGTGAACTAAGCGCATCCACCATACTTCCTATAAGTGACTCAAGGTCAGATGTCTCTGTTCTATTTACATCTTCAGATAGATAGTAGTAACCCAGCATTAAATCCAGTTGATCATTCACATCAATATCCAGCCTAAATTCTTGGCTAAATTGTTCTGCGTTCTCAATTTCTGCATTTGCTGTATCCAGCACAAGAAAAGGTGGAGATCCAACTCCAGTGAATGCATCTAAGAGATTGGTATCACTTTCTCTGCTTGCAGTAATTGAAGTAAATGTTCCATAAGCAGTATCCATGACTAACTTAGCGCTCACTCCTGAAATCTCTTGTTTTTGGAAGGTTGTTCTTGGCGACTCTGATTCTCTTGGATTAGTTGAAGTTAAAACAGCTGTAACCGAAGAGCCAAAGGCCCAGGGCCCAAAAGGCTCTCCTTTTCTTGACTGCCCACCATCCTCATGCTCGCTCGAATCAGCAGAAAGAGTAAGGGTTATGCCCTCGACCTCATATAGAAACTTTGTTCTGAAGCCAAGATAATCTTTATTATCCATTTCTTGATTAGTTAAAATATTCCTTGAAAAACCATCTCTATTTTTGCTAATCAGGGTTGTCCTGTTAGAAAGAGCGTCACTCATTGGGTTATTAGCCATAAATTTAAAATTTGTTTCCCCGTAATCCCCAGCAGTCAATCCAACACTGTATTCCTTTTCATTTACTGGATTTTTAGTAAGAACGTTCATTACTCCGCCAACAACATTTTTCCCATAAAGAGTCCCTTGAGGCCCTCTTAAAACCTCAATACGCTCAAGGTCAAATAATTCAAATAATTGCGCCGCCCCTCTTGCTATGTATACCTCATCTAAGAATACAGCTACCGAGTTATCTTGAGCCGCCCCATCATCCGTGGAGCCAATTCCTCTGATAAAAAGCCTTGGTTGAGCAATGTTAAAGGCAGACATTGAGAAATTAGGAGTGCGCAAAGCTATCTCTTCTGCGGACATGATACCCATATTCTCAAGGCTGGTAGATGTAAAGGCTGTGATAGACGCACCAACTTCTTGCAGGCTTTCCTGTTTTTTATTAGCTGTCACCACCACTTCTTCAATTGTAATATTCTGTGAGTATGCGGCACTATTAAATAGTAGACATGCCAATAAACCCATCATCTTATTTTGTTTCATTATATTGGTGTTATTCATAATATGCTCCCTCCGGAGCTGATCTTATTTCCCATTACTAGATATTAGTATCTATTTATAGATGGGTCAATATTTATAGAGTATAAACTCTATAAATATATGTATAATCTTTTTATGAGTTAACGTTTTTTGTTTTTTTTAAAGAGATATTGAAATGAAAATAGGGATAGTTGCTCCCTTTGGAAATACACCAAAGAGAGATTTAAATTTCGCAAAAGAATTCTCTCAAGCTGTGGAGGAGCTCGGCTTTAGTTCCTTATGGTTACCTGAGCATGTCATGTTTTTTTCTCCAAAAGATTATGATTCTAAGTATCCATATTCAGAAGATGGGAGCCCCCCATTTGACGACGACGCAGCCTTGTATGACCCTTTAATATTTATTGCTGCTTTATCACAGGCAACCACATTTCTAAGATTTGCTACCAGCGTACTTGTTTTGCCCCAGAGACCAGCATTACTAACTGCTAAAGAGGTTATGACGCTAGACCATGTCACGGGCGGAAGATTTGATTTTGGCGTAGGGGCGGGGTGGTCAAGCGAAGAATACGCAGCATTGGGAGTAAATTTCGAGCATCGCGGAACTAGATTTGATGAATATATTATGGCAATAAAGGAAATTTGGAATAATCCAAAAGCATCCTTTGATGGGAAGTTTGTTCAGTTCTCCAACGCCATTATTCGACCAGAGCCGGTAACCAAAGGAGGTCCATTATTTCTAATTGGAGGCGACTCACCTGCTGCGATGAGGAGAGCAGCTAGGTATGGAGATGGTTGGTATGGCTGGTGGTCTGGATATGAATTAGAAGAGCATTTGAGCAAGTTGACAAAAATTATGGCATTGCATGGTAGAAAAAATGATGATAATTTTCATTTAAGATTAGGCATACCGCCTCAAAAGGATTATAAAATTCTTAATAAGAAAATTATTGAAGCAAGAAGTCTTCATGTGGAGGAGCTAGCTATTACTGTAAAAATTAGCAGCAGTAACTTTGCAGCAGAGTTACTGGATCTAAAAAACTCAATTGACCTATAGCTAAATTTAGCCTTTAGTCATAACCAATGTTGTTATTTATATTTTGAGCTAAGGCAGTAAAGAAACTGCAAAGGAAGTGCGCGAAAACATCTCCCTGAGCTAACGCATTCTTATTTTCCCTTAGATGCTTATATTTTCCTTTCCAAACAAGGTTTGATGACTTAGTGTTATTTGCCTCAACACTAACCATCCCACCTCCAACCAAAAAAGGATGATCATCAGTTGCTTGGTACTTATAAAATCTCTTTTCGTGATCGCATTCAACTATATGAAATTGATATTGGGCAATTTTTGGTGGTCTATTACCATCATGAGGATTCGGGATTTCATAATCTAAAATTAATAAACCTCCTGCGGCCATTGGCATGCTATCAACTCTTGGTTGGCTGTACTGAAGAGGCCAAAACCAACTCTTTTCAGTATCTGTGAGCGTGAGGATCCATTCATCCCAGACCTTGTCAGCCGGTAATAAAACTTTTGCTTCAAATGAAAATGGATATGCTAAGTACTCTTTCTCAGTCTGCTTACTAACATTAAAGGTGTAGTGGTGCATAGTAAAATTAGATATAAATATCTACTATTGTATATTTCTTGCATTTACATGCAATATTAAAGTTATTATTTTTTTGTAACGAGGTGGATGAGTAACTTTAGCGAGCTATCAGAAAAATCTCTCACTTGATTTTTTGGAATACTTAAAGAAGCTTCAAGTAAGCTGATGGAAACAGTCTCTAGCATCAATGCTTTTATCTTCTTTTCTTTGTCAGGAAATTTAGGGAAATAGAAGCCTATTGTTTCATAGTTCCTCTTTATTGCACTTTTTTCAAATGTTTGAGTGAGGTCTTGGATATTAGGATCGTATTTCAAAACTTGCCATAACATCATTGAGTTTTTATTATTTCTCCAGAACACTAAAAGCCTTGTAAATGTCTGCTTAAGTATTGCCTCGATATCTTTAGAATCTAGATCTTGGTATATTTCTACCATTTCTTTTTCTAGTCTTATGAATATTCTCTGTAGGACAGAAGCAAAGATTGAATGTTTCCCTGAAAAATAGTGATACAAAACACCAGGAGAAATTTTTGCATCCTTTGCAATTCTTTGAGCTGTAACTTTTTCATAACCAATCTCTGCAAATAGTTTCTCTGCTGAATTAAGAATATTATTTAGACGAACGTGACCTCTTGTTTGTGAGGGTATTTTTCGCTGTTTAGTTTTCTTATCCATCAGATTGCTGTTCAAAGATCAGTATTTAATTAGAAATTCATGAACATTCTATATATTTATTTCGTTATAGCAAACCAACTACAAACCATGTTTTTTTATAACACCAAGAAGGTGACTTTGCATTTCTCCATCTACAAGAATGAGCTTTTCATTTGAACATGACTAGACATTAATGTCTAAATGATACAAAATATTTTAAATAACCTTTGGAGCATATTATGCAAACTTGTTACGTACTTTTAGACATTAAAACTAAGCCTGAGCATTTTCAAGAAATGAAAGATTTTCTGACAGACGCAATGCCAACTGCATTGTCTTTTGAGGGATGTCAAGGAGTTGATTTAGTTGAAAATCTTGATGAAGCTGGAAATCTCTTGTTTTGGGAGCGATGGGATTCAAGGGATCACTATGAAAAATATTATGCTTTCAGAGAAGCTTCTGGAGTGCTTGAAGCTTTCTCAGATATGCTAACTGAGGAGCCTGCATTTAGATTTTTTGAGTCCTACGACTACCCTTTGAATAAGTAGCGAGGCAATCAGCTTATCTTGCTACCTAGTCAATGAATTCATCCTGATTAATGAATACATCAACCTGGCCTAAACCAACCTATTCTTGGTTTATTGTCTTTATTTTAATTCTTGCTCTGACGGTTTCATTCATAGATAGATATATTTTAGGTCTATTGATTGAGCCCATCAAACGTGATCTTCAGCTAAGTGATACCTCAGTTAGTTTATTAATTGGTCTAGCTTTCACTATTTTTTATTGCCTCATGGCAATTCCAATTGGCAGAATGGTTGATAAGTTTTCAAGAGTAAAAATTATTACTGCTGGCATTGCTCTTTGGAGCGTCATGACTGCATTGTGTGGCTTATCTCGGGGATACTGGGAGTTATTTCTTGCTCGGATTGGTGTTGGTGTTGGAGAAGCATCTCTTTCTCCAGCTGCTTATTCGATAATTGCAGATTTATTTCCTCCAGAAAAATTAGGATTACCTCTAGGCATATATTCCATTGGTGTTACCACAGGTGCTGGACTGGCTTTTATTTTAGGTGGAATTGTTTTGGGACTAATCTCTGAATTTGAGTCGGTTACAATCCCAATATTTGGTGAAATTCGATCATGGCAGCTAACATTTTTTATAGTAGGCTTACCGGGGATTTTGTTAGCAATTATTATTTCTTTTATAAAAGAGCCTGCCCGGCAATCACTCGGTAATATTCAAGATGATCAAGTTGTCCCTATTCCTGAAGTCATTAAATATGTTTCAAGAGGTTGGAGGGCATATACAGGGCATTTTGTTGGATTTACATTTTTGTCTATTATATATAATGCCCTTATTGCATGGACACCTGCTTTTTTAGGCCGGAGCTATGGAATTGCACCTCAAGATGCGGGGCCGATACTGGGAGTCTTAATTTTAGTTTTTGGATCAGCGGGTATGCTTGTTGGGGGTTGGTTTGCGGATAAAATGTACCAGCGTGGTTATAAAGATGGAGCCTTAAGGTCGGGCATAGTATCGGGTCTTGCTATATTTCCTTTGATGATTTTATTACTCCTTTCTTCATCACTAAAGACAACATTAATTCTTTATGCGCCAATCTGGTTTTTCGGTGCATTTGGATTTGGAGCAAGCGTAGCTGCTCTTCAGCAAATCACTCCAAATAGAATGAGAGGTGTGGTCGCAGCATCATATTTATTTGTAGCAAACTTAATTGCTATTACTTTCGGTCCTTTATCAGTTGCATTGGTTACCGACCTCGTATTTCAGGACGAGTTATTGCTTAAATATTCACTAGTGATTGTGGGAGCTACATCTGCTCTGATTGCTTCGACCATCTTAATCATGACCCTGAGATCTTTTACTGAGTTTGCAGAATCAATAAACCAACCTATTGAATTAATAAATGCTCCAACCTGAATTTAGACCCCCATGGTTCAATCCAACCATGCCTCCCAGAGAAGATGTTGTTTTAAGTTATTTATTAGAAAATGCTAAAGATAATTGCCCGAATGATCTTTTCGTAGTTTTTGAAGACGGGAGCTCATGGACTTATTTGGAGCTCTATGACAAGTCTGTAGAAAGGGCTGCCAGCCTTCAAAAATTTAATATTCATAAAAACGACAAGGTCTTAGTATGGTTACCAAATGGATCAGAAATGCTTTTAAGCTGGTTTGCAATTAATTTGATAGGAGCATGTTTTGTCCCAATAAATGTTTCATATATTGGAAATATTCTTGAGCATGTTGTTAATAATTCTTCTGCTAAATTATTGATTGGTCACGATGGACTTCTAAAAAAATTACAAGACTTGGAATTAAAAAATTTAAAAAATATTATTTCAACCTCCGATAATACAGATATCAAGGTTAATAAGTTAGATGTTTTTTCAAGAGATGCTTTGGAATGCCCTTCATCTATTTTCAAAAAACCGAATGATCTTCATCCCTGGGATCTTCAATCTATCATCTACACTTCCGGTACCACTGGACCATCCAAGGGTGTGTTATCTAGCTATTTTCACCTATCTATTGCTGCAAGATGCATGCATGGGCATCTTAAAAAGGGCGATAGAATTCTTGTGAATGGTCCGATGAATCACATTAGTGGAACTTGCGCTGTATATGCAGCCCTTATAAACCACAGTTCCATTGCTTTGATTGAATCATTCAGCGCAAATAATTTTTGGGATCAAATGATGCAATTTGAATGTACGGTTTCATGCGGATTGATTGGAAGTATGGCGCAGATACTGGGAAAAAATTCTATAAAAGAAACCGATAGAAATAATCCATTACGTTTTTCATTAATGTATCCAGTTACCAAGAAGACAATTGAGCTATCTAAGAGATTTAATTTTTCATATATGAGTGGATACGGCATGACTGAAATTGCTATTCCCATGGTTAGTGATGTGAATTCAACCGTTTTAGGTAGTTGTGGAAAACCTAGGTCAGGGATTGAATGCAGGCTTGTTGATGATAACGATATTGAAGTGCCAATCGGCAAGATTGGGGAGTTAGTTGTCCGCTCTGATTTTCCGTACAGTATTTCTACTGGGTACCATGGTATGCCTGAAGCTACAGCAGAGGCTTGGGCTAATGGCTGGTTTCACACAGGAGATTTGCTAAAAGAAGATAAAAATGGATATTTTTATTTTGTGGATCGAAAGAAGGATGCAATTCGAAGAAGGGGAGAGAATATATCTTCATTTGAGGTCGAGAGCGCAGTCTACCTGAGCCCAAAAGTTCAAGAAGCAGCGGCGATTGGAGTGCCTAGTTTGCTGGGTGAGGAGGAGGTAATGATTGTGGTGTCACCAAAAATAAACAAAATAATAGAGCCCAAGGAGCTATTCAATTTTCTAGCTAAAACATTGCCCCATTACATGGTTCCTCGTTATGTCAGAGTTCTGGAGAATATGCCCCAAACCCCAACAATGCGAGTAAGAAAATTTATATTAAGAAGTGAAGGCGTAACCTCTGATACCTGGGACAGGGAAAAAGAAGGAATTAAAATTGCAAGAGAGGTTTTAAGGTGAAGATTGGAGTCTCTCAAATGTTTGGAAATAGCCCATATAGAGGTATTGATTTTTTAAAAGATTTTGCTGTTATTACAGAAGAGCTAGGCTTTCACTCTCTATGGGCTCCAGAGCATATTGTATTTTTTCGTCAATATGAGTCTGATTATCCCTATAAAGAAAATGGTCAGACCCCCTGGAAGAAAACCCCCGAATTATTTGACCCATTATTAGTTTGCTCTGTTGCAGCTTCAGTCACTACGACCTTAAAATTTGGAACAACTGTCTTGGTGGTCCCAGAGAGGCCGGCACTATTAATCGCCAAGGAAGTAATGACGCTAGATCATATTACCAAAGGTAGGTTCGAACTAGGCGTGGGGCTCGGCTGGTCAAAAGAAGAGTATGAAGCTCTTGGGGCGGTCTGGGAAAAACGAGGCAAAAGATTTGATGAATATCTTGATGTAATTAAATTGGTGTGGAAGGAAGATATTGCTAGTTACTCTGGAGAGTTTGTTAATTTTCAAGATGTAGTGATGGGACCAAAACCATTAACGGTAAATGGCCCTCCTATTTTAATTGGAGGCAATTCACCTGCTGCTCTCAAAAGAGCTGCACGTTTTGATGGGTGGTACGGAGTTTGGATGGGCTTTGATGACCTTGAACCAATTTTAGAAAATCTAAATAATGAACTATTAAAAGTTAATCGTAGTCTTGGGGATGGTTTTTTAAATAAGTTAAACCTTCCTGTTCCAGCGGGAATTTCAAATCAAGACATAATTTACAAGGTTGATGAAGCAAGAAGGTTGGGAGTTGATGAATTTGTATTAGAGCTTCCAATACGCTCCAGACATCTTGAGGAAGACCTAACGGAGTGGTCGAAAGTTCTAGAATTATAAATATATGAAAGGAGGATAATTTTATGGGAATGACAAAATTAAAAGATGGATGGACCATGCTAAATTTTGAAGATATTGATAATAAAACATTGCTGCATTTTTCAGTACAAATGTTTCTTCCAATCCCTGCAAGAATTTGCTTTGAGCAACTAGGCTTAGCAATTAGCGACACGGAGAAAACATGGTTATGGCCTATTGAGTATGAATATAGCCCAGTTAGGCCTCCCAAGGGTTTAGTCGAAGGAGGCACTTTTCAGATGACATATATGGTTCCTAGGTGGGATAAACCTGAGGTACCTCCTGGGGTTGCAACTTACGAGTATGATCTCAAGAGATGGAATCCTGATGGAATGAAATATGAATATGTAACAAGGGATCATCCTATGAAAGGAGGGGGGGTGGTAGCAATCACACCAATTGAGGATAATAAATGCCATTTTAGCTGGATAGGTACATACAACGTTCCTGGCAGAAATAAAAAAGTAGGCGACTCATTATTTAAATATGTTCCTGTTTTTTTTGGAGCGCTGGAAGATCGCGCAATAAAAAGCCAAGCTTAAATGTCTAAAATTTTTACTGAAAAAGAATTAAGGGAGCTAGAAATACCTTACTCTGAACTTGCACTCGACGCATTAAAAAAAGGTGACATTGAACAATTAAAAACTTGGATCAAGGGGATGACAGTCCCGGTTGCTGGTTTAAACGCACTTACCATTGCTACAATTGTTAGGAATTGGAGTAAATGGTTTCGTGATTTTGGTGAATCTAAAACCATCAAGATGCTTGATAAGATAGGCGATAGATTGATGCAGCCTTTTTACAAAAGAAATGCACCTAACTCAAAAGAGTTTATTGAAGATATTATAAGCTTATTCAAACATCACACAGGCGCTGAAATAATTCCCGTTGTTGAGTTAGACGATACAATTCACTTAAAGCTTACCCCATGTGGATTTGGAGGAACAAATTTATTAAGAAAATTTGATCAAAAACTACCTGCACAATATCAAAAAACTGCTGCCGGGATACCAATAGAGTGTGTGAGCTGCAAATCCCTTCAAAAATCAGTTAATCAAAAATTGGGTAAGGATTACTGGACCACAACAATAGATAATAAAAACCTTGGCCATTGCAAGATGACCTTTAAAGCGGAAAAAAAGTTATTTAATGTGGATGAGTTAGAGAAAGCTTGTCAGATTAAACCTGTAGTTGCTTTAAATAAAATTGCTAATAATGATTTTGATGTTGCAGAGTTAATTGTCGATCAACAAAAAGAATGGTCACTATGGCACGATGCCTTGATGATGTGGACACTCTTTACTTTTTCAGGGTCCATGAAGTTTGGAGGAATGGATTATCACGAACAATGCTTAAAGGATGGATATAACTCTGCATTTAATGTGCTCTACAACAGCATGGAGCAAATGAATGATCGGGAGCGAGTGTTTGCTTTGGCACAAAACTGGCATTATCACCAAGGCAAATTTACCATAGAAGAGGAAGAGGATAGGTTTGCATTTAAGCTTGATCCATGTGGAAGTGGTGGCAGGCTATTTAGAGAGGAAATGGCCTTAGATTTTAATTATGGAACCGATTTTGCTCCTATCTTAAAAGACAGCCATTCGCTAACTTTTAATCGAGAAAATTTTCCTCTTTACTGCACCCATTGCGCCTCATCTAATCTTGATCAGTTTAATGGCAAGCCATTAATCTTTGTTGTGGATGGTCATGCTCAAATGAAGAAAGGATTACCATGTAGACAATACGTGTGGAAGAAAGAGGCCTTAAGAAAAGTTGAAAAAAGACTGCTTGATCAAGTAAAAATTATTAATATTTCATAGTGGCTCAAGATCAATTTTTAAATCAAACCAATATCGCGACTGGTCTTCTATTTCCAGAGGGACCTGTTTATTTATTAGATGGGAGCATACTTGTTGCTGAGATTGCGGGAGGAGTTCTTACTAAAATTTATATTGATGGAAGTAAAGAAAATTTCTCAAATTTAGGTGGAAGCCCAAATGGCATAGCGGTTGGACCAGATGGATTTTATTATGTATGTAATAGCGGTGGGTTTGAGGTTTTTGAGTTCGATGGCTTAACCTGGGTGGGAGGTCAGCCCGATAATTATAGCGGAGGAAGAATTGAAAAAGTGGATCCTATATCAGGGGATTCAATTGTTTTATATAGTGAGTGTAATGGCGAACCTTTAACAGGTCCCAACGATATTGTATTTGATTCGGATGGAGGTTTTTGGTTCACAGATTCAGGGAAATCTCGAGCAAGAGAAATGGACAAGGGTGGCTTATATTATGCACAGATAGATGGATCATCCATCACTGAAGTTATTTTTCCAATCATCACCCCAAATGGAGTTGGCTTATCTCCTGAAGGCAATGCACTATATTTTGCTGAAACCTACGCAGCAAGGATTATAAAAGTTAATATTTTAGCTCCAGGAATTCTTGAGCCAATGAAATCACCTCTGGAGCCTGGGGAGGTGATTTACAGCTCTCCAGATGAAGGTTTGTATGATTCTCTAGCGATAGACTCGCTTGGAAATATATGCGTTGCTACCCTCATCAAGGGCGGGATATCGGTTATATCCCCTGAAGGCATTCTTCAAGACTTCATAAAAACTCCTGATAGGCTTGTGACTAATATATGTTTTGGAGGGGCTGATTTTAAAACAGCCTTTATCACACTTTCTGGAACTGGCTGTATCATCTCGATGCCATGGAAAAATTCAGGATTAAAGTTAAATTTTAATTAGAGCAAGCAAGCTAAAAATAGAAAGTACAGCAAAGACCTCCAGTTCTCCTTGCCTATATTGGAGCTTCAACATAAGAATTTAAAAAGTTTAGATTAGTTATTTTTCATTATCGAAGCATATGCGCGGTCTAAAACGAGCACAGGATCACCTAGTACTTTTGAGTACTTGATCGCTGGATTATTTTTTGCTATCTCAATAAACCCATTTCCATTGCCGATCATCTCTTTTAAGTCGCCCCTAAAAGACTCAAGATTGTTTATAAACTCCACATAAGAGTTATAGGAGGTCACTTCTCCATGCCCTGGAACAATAATTGTTTCAGCATTTATTACTTTTAATGTAGATCTCATAAAATGAATCATTCCATCTATGGAGCCACCATTATCAGAATCAATGTAAGCAACCTGAGTATTCAAAACATCCCCTAAATGGAGAATATTAGAGTTTTTTAAGTAGATTGCAGCATCTCCAGTTGTATGGGCAGGGCCATAATGCAGTAATTCAAAATGCTCATTATTAAAATGCAGAGTCATGCTGTCTTTAAAAGTTACTTTTGCAACTTCTTTGCCTTTATAGGGCTGTTGCGGATAAACACTATTCACCATATTGATTGGCTTAGGATTAATCATATAATCCCTAGAGTTCTCTTGTGCAATTATCAGAGCGCCTTTAGGACCAAAAGCTCTATTTCCCTCCGAGTGATCAAAATGCCAATGTGTATTTATAATAACGTCTACCATGCTCCCACCTAACGACTTAACTTCATCTAGAATGTCATCTGCAATATCGGGGAATTGATCATCAACCATCAGAACGCCATCTTCCCCAATTGAGACTAAAATATTTCCCCCGTAACCATATAAAACATAGGTTTGGTCATTTAGTTTTTGAGTGCGAACACTGAAGTTATTAAAATCCCATCCAAATGCATCAAAAATAATTTTCTGCTCCGAGGAATATGTATAGGTATTTTTTGCCAATAGATTTAGTGAAAGCAACCCGAAGAAAAAAATTAAAGAAAGAAGTGATGGTTGAATTTTAAAAGAATTTTTATTCATTCATAGATATTAACCTCTACTATACCTATAAATCAATTATTACGTCCAAACAAACAAAATCATTGCTAGGAACGTCTGTTGGATATTTTAAGTCCCATCCTCTTATTTCTATGACCAGGGAGGGTGTAATAAATGAGATTTTAGCCTCTGAATTGTTAGCTGTCTCATAGGCTGGGTCATGCTGATCCTCATGTGACTTTGAAGGTCTACAGTCACTTTGTTAAGGGCATGGAAGTTAAGATTGAGGAATATATGGAGAAATTAGGTTAAAACTACGTAACGAAGTGCGTAATGTCACATTGACCTTTTTTGCAAAGCCTTTAAAATGCCTTAGCTATAAGCGTGGAGGGATGGCAGAGCGGTTGAATGCACTGGTCTTGAAAACCAGCAAAGGGTCAAACCTTTCCAGGGTTCGAATCCCTGTCCCTCCGCCACTTATCTTTGTTAGTTAAAATCTCCAACAAGAATTTTATTTTACCCTTCTAACTCTTAAGCTAACTTTGCTGCCTTCTACTCTCATGATATGACCGCTGAGAAACCCCTCAGAAATTGTTATGGTCTCACCTTGTTTGACCGGATTACGATCATAAATATCTTTAACGCTTCTCCAGGTTTGCCCATTTTCTAAAACAATATAGATTTTAAAGCTACCTCGTTTTTTTACACTTATTATTTTAGAGGTTATTGATAATTGTTCTTTTGGTTTATCTAAGCCGTAATCATTACTATTTTTAGCTTCCTCAATTTTTTCTGCTTTATCAACTTTATTAGAAATATTTGACGTGTTGGTTGCCTCAGCGCTTTGAAACAACTTATCGTAACAATCTAATCTCTTAGAAGGATTATTGATATCTAAGCATTTTTGTACATTTGGGCTTTGCGAAAGAACTGGATTGCTTATAGATACCAAGACCGCAAAAACAATCAGTAATTCTAAATTAAAGGATATTCTAATATTCATTTTTCATTAATTAAAAAAATTACTTTAATTTAGTTGCTTAATCCTGAATAAATTAATGTCTTAAGATCTTCTCTTAATGGGTATTTATCAGATGGCATGTATTGAGTCATCATTACAGCAGTCAATTTATTAACTGGGTCTACCCAG
>Ga0209709_10000917_pt1 | contig 27676 bp, 22 predicted proteins | sample ArcticOcean_MG_C_2_FD_187435 | JGI IMG/M metagenome (GOLD analysis project Ga0209709, IMG submission 187435) | Marine microbial communities from western Arctic Ocean - ArcticOcean_MG_CB4_136 (SPAdes) (version 2) | ecosystem: Environmental > Aquatic > Marine > Oceanic | place: Arctic Ocean...
CCACAAATACCAACATTAATTGGTTTGACCAATCCAAGCATTTTGTGATCTGCATCAATTTGAATAATTTGAGCATCTTTAGGCCAGTAGTCCATTCCATGTTGAGGCAATGTTCCAAAAGGACCTAAGCGCGTTCCTAGTGCAATAACTACATCTGCTTTTGCTATTAACTTCATTGCAGCTTTTGAGCCTTGATATCCCAAAGGACCGCACCAAAGATCATGACTTGCAGGAAACGAATCATTATGAAGGTAGCTATTTACTACTGGCGCGCCTAAACGCTCAGCTAAAGCTGCACATTCATCAACACCATCGGCCATAACTACACCGCCGCCAGAAACAATAACTGGAAACTTAGCTTTACCAATCAAGGCAACAGCTTCATTTAAGCTATCTTCACCGCCCGAACCTCTATCTACTCGACGTGGGGTAGGAATAGTAAACTCACCTTCTGCGTAAAAATAATCTCTAGGAATATTTAACTGGGTTGGAGCCATCTCACTCATAGCTCTATCAAAACAGCGACCAGTAAATTCTGCCATTCTCATTGGGTTAACAACATGGCCTTGATATTTAGTAAATTCTTGAAACATTGGTAGTTGGTTGGCTTCTTGAAATCCACCTAAGCCCATCCCCATTGTTCCAGCTTCAGGCGTAACAATTACAACCGGGCTATGCGCCCAATATGCTGCTGCAATAGCTGTTACGCAGTTAGAAATACCAGGACCATTTTGACCAATGACCACTCCATGTCTTCCACTTACTCTGGAATATCCATCCGCCATGTGAGCAGCACCTTGCTCATGGACAACAGGTATAAATCTAATACCAGCTGGCTCGAAGATATCCATTGCATCCATAAATGCAGAGCCCATAATACCAAAGATATCGGTTACATCATTTGCGACCATTGTTTCAACAAAAGCCTCACTCGAAGTCATTTTTGCCATTCTATAGTTCTCCTTTATAATTTATTTATTAAGCATGTCAAGCGCTGAAACATAATCATAACCTAAGTCATGAGCTACTTCAGGACATGTTACTTGACCACTATGTACATTTAATCCAGCCCTTAGATGTTCGTCATCTAATAGAGCTTGTTTAACGCCCTTATTTGCAATGTTCAGCCCAAAAGGTAGTGTTACATTATTTAGCGCATAGGTTGATGTTTTTGGAACTCCACCTGGCATATTAGCAACACAGTAATGAACAACATCGTCAACAATATATGTTGGCTCTGCATGAGTAGTTGCCTTTGAAGTCTCAAAACATCCACCTTGATCAATCGCGACGTCAACAATAACTGATCCAGGCTTCATAGCCTTAATCATTTCTCTGGTTACTAGTTTTGGTGCTTCAGCGCCAGGAATCAACACACCACCAATAACTAAGTCAGCTTGTAATACATACTCTTCTACTGAACTTTTAGTTGAGAATACAGTATTCGTGCTTCTGCCAAATTGCTGCCAATGCTGCTCTAATGTATCAGGATTGTTATCCAAAACCCAGACATCTGCTCCCATTCCAACTGCAATATGGGCAGCATGAGCGCCAACGACACCTCCACCTAAAATAACAACATTTAAAGGATCTACTCCAGGAACGCCTCCAAGCAAAGCTCCCATTCCACCATTTGGTTGCTCTAAAAAGTGAGCGCCTGCTTGAACAGCCATTCTTCCTGCAACTTTTGACATAGGAGCCAATAATGGTAATCCGCCTCTAGGCGAAGTAACTGTTTCATAAGCGATACAAATAGCACCACTCTCTACAAGTCCTTTTGTTTGCTCAGGGTCTGGTGCAAGGTGAAGATAAGTGTAGAGAATTTGACCTTCTCTAAGCATTGCAATTTCTATGGCTTGAGGTTCTTTAACTTTAACAATCATATCCGCAGTTGCAAAAACTTCTTTAGCTGAAGATATTATTTCAGCACCACAACTAGAATAATCATCATCGCTTGCCCCAATACCAATACCAGCATTAGTTTCAACTAAAACCGTATGGCCATGACTAACAAACTCTTTAACGCTTCTAGGTGTTAAGCCAACCCTGTATTCATGGTTCTTTATTTCTTTTGGCACTCCAATTATCATAAGATTTCCCTATATTATATTTATTAATTTTTTACAATTTATTTACTTCTAAGGCGTTGTCAACGGCTTCAATAATTAAATCTACATCATTTTTTGTGCAAATAAAAGCAGGACTAAATAACAGAACGTTGTTATTGGTCTCAAAACTTCTATTAGTTCTTCCAATCATGACTTTATTTTGGAAGCAATGGCCAGCAACTGCTGCTGCAACCGTTTCATCAACAGGATCTTTAGTTACCCTATCTTTTACTAACTCTAACCCACAAAATAAACCTTTGCCTCTAACCTCTCCAATCATTTTGTGCTTGCCTTCCAATTCATGAAGTTTATCTTTAAGATAATCTCCAACAGCGTTAATGTTTTCTAGAAGCTTTTCTCTTTTAATAATTTTTAAAACTTCAAGTGCTGCAGCAGGTCCAGCTGTGCTTCCACCAAAAGTAGAGATATCTCTAAAGTAACTATCAACATTAGTTGGATCTTCTTTAAACATATCAAAGAGCTTCTCTGACGTAACAGTAATAGAAACAGCGGCATAACCAGCAGCTAAACCCTTAGCAGTAGTAACAATATCAGGCTGAACATCATAATGCTGATAGCCAAACCACTTTCCAGTTCTTCCAATACCGCAAACAACTTCATCTATATGAAGAAGAACATCATATTTTCTGCATATAGATTCAATTATTGGAAAGTATTCAGGCACTGGTGGAATTACACCGCCACCTGCTGTAATTGACTCTAAAACTACTGAACCAACAGTATCGGGGCCTTCAATTTTAATAATGTCTTCAAGAGCTGTTGCGCACTCAATATTGCACTCTCCATATTTTTTTCCAAATGGACATCTATAACAACAGCAATGAGGCATTTCAACGAAGCCTGGTGCAAATGGTCCATACTGTTTTTTTCTTTGAAGTTGACCAGATGAGCTCATTGCTCCAATAGTAGTTCCATGATAGTCTCGGTCACGGTAAATTATTTTATGTTTTTTTCCTTCGTTCTTGAAATGAGCGAGTTGACGAACCATCTTGTAGCCTTTTTCATTAGCTTCAGATCCAGAATTTGAATAATAAACACGGTCTAGACCAGGCATAAGAGAAGTAACTTCTTTTGCATATTCTGCAGCAGGCTCATTGCCAAAAGAGCCGGCAAAATAAGGTACCTTTGAAAGCTGTCTACTTACTGCATCAACCATGTCATCCCTACCAAATCCTAAATTCACTGTCCAGACGCCGCCAGAAGTTCCATCTAAGTATTCATTACCCTTAGTATCTGTAACAATCATTCCATCGGCTTTAGAAACAATCATTGGGTCAGATGTTTCAAAACCCTTGTGTTGAGTTAAATGATGCCAAACATGGTCTTTATCATTTTGTATAATTGTGTTATCAGACATAATCACCCCTTATAAATTAAATTGATAGCAATTAAAAGAATGAATTATAAGAAGTAAATAGACTAGAATTAACATATATATAGAACCAGAAATCTTATAATTAATATGCCAGCAATATGAATGAAATGTGGAGCCAGTTTTTTTCCTTAAGACGTGACAAGCCACGAACTCTTCAATTGCAAATTCGCCAACAATTAATTGACGCTATTACAAACGGATTAATTGGCCCAAATGAACCTCTTCCATCCTCTAGAAATCTAGCTACTGCTCTTAAAGTTGCTAGAAATACGGTGATTGCCTCATACAAAGAATTAGAGTTTGATGGTTATATTACATCCCAAGAAAGGAGAGGTTACTTTGTAAATGAACAATTTTACGAAAGTTACACTTCAAATGATGAAGATCAGGCGAATAACTCAAGCCCACCTTTTTGGCTCGAAAAACTAATTACCAAAAAACCTTCCGATAAGGCTAATAGTCGTAATCCCGAGAATTGGCAGAGCCTTCCATATTCATTTACCATTGGACAGCTTGATAAAAGCTTAATTCCATACTACGAATGGAGAGAAGTGGTTAGGCACTCTTCAACTCTTCCTGAAATTCAAAAATGGAATATCGACCATGTAGATAGCGATGACCCATCTCTAATAAAACAAATTCAAGCTAAAGTTCTTCCAAAACGTGGTATTTGGGCCAATGAAAGCCAAATTTTAATTACGTCAGGGAGTCAAAATGCAATCTACATTATTGCAAGCCTTCTAGTCAAGCAAGGAACTGTTATTGCCATGGAAAATCCTGGCTATCCAGATGTAAAAAATATTTTTAGCTTTAAAACTGACAATATTATTCCAGTTCCAATTGACAAAGATGGCATTATGATCAAAGATATTAGTCTCGATACAGATATAATTTTCACCACTCCAAGTCACCAATATCCTACTGGGGTTACTATGAGCATGGATAGAAGGCATGAGCTCTTGTTACTTGCAAAAGATAACAATATGGTCATTATTGAAGATGATTACGAAGCAGAAATTAATTTTCAAAAAAAACCTCATCCATCTTTAAAAAGTCTTGATAAAAATAATAATGTTATTTATGTTGGTAGTTTTTCAAAAGCTTTTGCACCAGGCTTAAGACTAGGATATATGGTTGCTCCAGAAAGTTTCATTAAAGAAGCAAGAGCATTAAGAAGGCTAATGTTAAGGCATATGCCTGCTAACAATCAACGATCTGTTGCGCTCTTCATTGGACTTGGACATTACCATAATATGTTCACTAAAATTCAAAAAACAAATAAAGAGCGTTGGGACATAATTAATGAAAAAATTAATCAAGAACCCCTTCTCTCATGCACCCCAACTCATGGAGGGTCGACATTTTGGGTAAAAATTCCAGAATCAGTTGATAGTGAAAAACTATGCCTAAGGCTTCTTGATAAAGGGGTTGCCATTAGACCAGGAAGCGCCTCATTTTATGAAGAAAAACCACCTTCAAACTATTTACATCTTGGTTACTCTGCAATTGATACTAATAAGATAAATAAAGGTATTGATATCATTGTGAAAGAAATTAAGATAATGATGTCTTGAAATATTTAAATTTATATAATGGAAAATCTATTTTATTTCCTTCCTGAAAACTATCTTTTAATAGTTTTGGTTATACTGTTTTCAGGCTTTATCAGAGGTTTTTTAGGTTTTGGATCAGGATTAATAACCATTCCAATTCTCTCATACTTGTATTCTCCAATTTTTGCTATGGTATTTAATATTGCTATAGAAATTCCAGCAACTATTTACTTAACTTATGTAGGGGCCAAAAGCTGTAAATTTAAAGAAATATCTCCAATGTTTTTTGCAATGATGCTGACAATACCTATTGGAACAATTTTTTTAGTTTCAGTAAACGAGCAATTAATAAAAATTATTATGTCTATTTTGGTAATATTTTTTGTATTACTCATTGCAAGCGGCTGGAAATTGAAAGCAACAGTCACAAAATATGTTCTCACAATAAGCGGCGTAATTAGCGGTCTAATGCAAGGAGCAACTGGAATGGGAGGACCACCTTACGCAACGGTTCTTTTATCAAAGGGGGATAGTGATAATGTGACGCGAGGTAATATATTGATTATGTCAACTGGAATTGTTATTAGTGCAATAATTAGCTTTTATATGTTTAATCTTTTTACAAAAGAGTTATTATTGACAGGATTAATAACCTCTCCTATTTATATACTTGCTACCTATACCGGAACTAAGTTTTTTGATCTATCAGGCAATAGGTATTATAGAAATATATCATTATTTTCACTTGGATTAATTGGGGTATTAACCCTCATAAAAGCTATTTTTTAATAAAATTATATGCAATTAAATATAAAATTTCTAGCAAGAATTCTTTTTTTTATCACACTATCAATTGGCTTTGTATCAAACTCATTCTCGGATCCAAATGTCTTGCAATGTAAAAAAAATTGTGGTAATTAAATTAGCAAATATTAGTTTCTAATTTTTTTATTTAAAGGGTCATACATGGGCTTAAGTGACGTACTAGCTTTCTCAATAACACCCTCAACCTCAATGGTATATTCAGCATTTAAAATATCTTCAGGACTTTCATTGGGTTGGCATGTAACGTAACCGAGGCCTACTGCGCCGCCTAGAGTATGACTATAGGTTCCACTTGTTAAATGACCCACAATCTCGCCATTTTTCAAAATAGGCTCATTATGGTAAAGCATGAGCTCAGGATTACTAAGAAGAAATTGCATCACCCGCATTTCATAGCCAGAGGCTTTTTTAGCCTTAACTGAATCATAACCAATAAACTTTCCAAATTTTGATGGCGCCTTTTCAAGTTTCACAGCAAAACCAAGTCCAGCATCAATTACATGATCTTCGTCAGTAATATCATGTCCAAAATGCCTATAAGCTTTTTCGATTCGACAGCTATCAACAGTATGCATTCCGATCTGTCTTAAAAAGAACTCCTCTCCTTTTGAGTCAATTAGCTCAGCCACATAACTTGAAAACTCGATTGGAAAGTACAATTCCCATCCCAATTCACCAACGTATGTAATTCGATGCGCACGAACATTTGCCATACCAACTTCAATATTGCGTACATTTGCAAATGGGAAGCTTTCGTTACTCATATCAGCATCTGTGAGAGATTGAAGCAGATCTCTTGAATTTGGCCCCATAATGGCTATACAGCCCTCTGAACTTGTTGCATCAAATATAGAGCAGTTAGCCCCTTTAGGCATGTTCTTTTTAAGCCAATGCATATCTCGATTAAGACACATTGTGCCGCTTACAATTAAATAATCATCAACCTCAAGTCGAGTAACAGTTACATCTGCTTCTATGCCGCCTTTACCATTTAGCCATTGCGTATAAACCATTTTACCCACACCAACATCAACATCATTAGCGCAGATCAACTGCATAAAATCCATAGCATCAGAGCCTTTAACTCTAATCTTGGCGTAAGACGACATTTCATACATACCAACAGTCTCTCTAATTGCTTGCTGTTCTAATTTATGAAAATCAAACCAATTTTGCCTACCCCATGAATACTCATACTTGGCATCAACTTTACCAATTAAATCTTTTGGGACAAACCAATTGGGCCTTTCCCATCCAGCGACCTCACCAAAACATGCACCGCGCTCTTTAAAAAAATCATAAAGAGGCGTTTTTCTTAACCCTCTAGCTGTTTCATATTGGTGATATGGAAAATGATTTTCATAGAGGTAGCCTAGAGTTTCAGTAACCCTATTTGCTAAGTAAATTTTATTATTTTGGAACGGCTCATTTCTTCTTATGTCTACATCCCATAAATCACAAGGTGGTTCTTTTCCAACAATCCACTCTGCTAAATACTTTCCAGCACCACCAGCTGCTTGAATACCAATAGAATTGAACCCCGCTGCAACATAGAAATTTTCTAGCTCAGGCGACTCACCAATTTGAAAATTATCATCTGGCGTAAAGCTTTCAGGTCCATTAAAAAAAGTTTCAATACCTAAGCTCTCCATCACTGGGACGCGATTCATAGCGAGCTCAAGATAAGGCATACAGTGCTCTAAGTCATCTGGAATCTGATCAAAACAAAAATCTTCCGGTATTCCATTTTGAGCCCATGGCTTAGCATTCGGCTCAAACAGCCCTACTAATATTTTTCCAGCATCTTCTTTGTAATATGCAGATTCATCAGGAACCCTTACCACAGGCATATCTCCTAAATTTGGAACTGTCGAAGTTAGAAAATAGAAGTGCTCACAGGCATGAAGCGGAACCGATACACCTGCCATTTTTCCGACCTCTCTAGCCCACATTCCACCGCAATTCACAACTACTTCAGACTGTATATCACCATATTCCGTTTGAACGCCTTTGACCTTACCATCTTCTTTGATAATTCCAGTAACCTTGACATCTTCAAAAATTTTCACTCCATTATTTCTAGCGCCTTTGGCTAGAGCCATAGCAACATTTGCTGGGTCGGCTTTACCATCCTTTGGAATCCAAGCACCTCCAACTACATCATCAAGGTTAAAAAGACTAACTTTATCCCTAAGCTCTGCTGTAGTTAATATTTGAACATCAACTCCGTGAACTTTAGCTAGAGAAGCGTTACGCTTGTATTCAGTTAATCTTTCTTGATTGGTTGCAAGACTTATCGAACCTGTACGGCGATAACCAGTAGCCATTCCTGTTTCAGCCTCTAATGTCTCATAAAGATTGCCAGAATATTTAACCATTTGAGTCAGATTAAGTGACGAACGCATCTGCCCTACAAGACCTGCAGCATGCCAAGTCGTTCCTGAGGTAAGTTTTTTTCGTTCAAGAAGAATAACATCAGTATAACCAAGCTTAGCAAGATGATAAGCAACGGAGCAACCAACAACGCCGCCTCCAATGATTACTGCTTGAGCACTTTTTGGTAATTCTACTGACATGACTTAATCCTGATATAAGGCAAAAAAAGCAATTATAAAGCTATTTACCCTTCCATGGGACAAGATAATTTTCTGCAATTCTCATAAGGATATCTATTGCATAACCTATAACACCAATAAGCACAATGCCCATTATTACAAGGTCTGTCATCTGAAACTTTGATGCATTAATAATCATCATTCCAGCACCCTTTTGTGCTGCTACGAGTTCGGCTGCTACTACAGTACCCCAACAAACCCCCATTGAGACCCTTGCTCCCGTAAAAATCTCAGGTAAGCTATTTGGAACAATTACCAATCTCATAATTTGCCATTTAGACGCACCTAAGGAATAAGCAGCATGAATTTTTGCTATATTGACACCTGAAACTCCCGCCCTAGCAGAGATAGTCATAATCCAAAGTGAAGCTAAGAAAAGTAAAATAATCTTTCCTTGTTCACCAATTCCAAACCAAATAATAACCAATGGAATAAGAGCTAGTGGGGGTACTGGGCGCATAAATTCAACTATAGGATCAAACCAACCTCTAAACCAGCCAGAAAGCCCCATTGCGTAACCTAAAGGTATACCTATGAGAGCACCAGCGACAAATCCAACAATAACTCTTAGCAGTGACCAACCTAAATGTTCAAATAGACTAAAATTTTTATATCCTTCTGATGAAACCTTTATTAACCTTGACCAAACAGCTTCGGGAGAAGGCAGCCATATTGGTTGCATCTGCCAGCCTTTATAAGGAGTAAGACTTAGAGTTCCTTTAGCCGTCATATAAACTCGCGCATTATCTATAAATAGCTCACTACTAGGTGAAATGGGCTCTCCATTGATAGTAATAATTTTGTATTTTTTGTCTTTGCCGCCAACGTCATTTTTCTTAACTTTAATTAGCGCGCTTCGCCAAGCAATAATTTGAGCCGTATCATTAAGCGCAAAACCTGAGCCTGGCTCCATATCTATTTTGTCAGGTATTACACCAGTCTGAACATCGTAAACAGAAATTCTAACTTTAGCATCATCAGTTTCACCTAAAGAGTTAGCAGCAGTATAAGTAAATGAAAGCTCACCTATAAAAGGACCAGGAACATGAAATGGTATCAACTTTGAGCCAGTAAATGCAGCCCAGATAGCAAAAATAGCAAAAACTGAAATTATTGAAGCCGCCCTATTAGGGGTGACCGCACTCTCATCTCCAAATGTTACAGTTTTAAGACTTGTAAAATCTTCTCGTGATTTTGACATTGAGCTCACCGCTCTAACAATATAGAAAGCAGCTATAAAGATTACAATATAGATAATTAAAATAGTCATCAGTTATCGTCCGTCCTACCCATTATTTCTTCTTCCATTTCCCAAATAATCGAAAGAATTTCATCACGAGTCTCAGTGTAACCATCCGACTTTTTAACATCTCTGAGATCCATATTAACGCCCATTTCAGCAAAGGGTAATTTATACTCTTTATGAATTCTGCCTGGTCTTGGAGCAAGCACTAACAGTCTTTCGCCCAAAAGAATAGCCTCTTCTACAGAGTGCGTAATCAATAAGATTGTTTTTCCAGTTTCTTTCCAAAGCTTTAAAACCAAACCCTGCATTTTTTCACGAGTCAAGGCATCTAATGCGCCTAAAGGCTCGTCCATCAAAATAACATCTGGATCGTTTGCAAGGCAACGCGCTAGAGCAACTCTTTGCTGCATGCCTCCTGATAATTCATATACAGCTTTATCTTCAAAGTCGGCTAATCCAACTACTCCCAATAAGTGTTTTACTTTTTTATTTTGTTCAGCTTTTGGCATTCCTTTCATTCGTGGTCCAAATGCAACATTTTCTTGAACATTCATCCACTCAAATAAAGCGCCTTGCTGAAAGACCATGCCGCGTTCAGCGCCAGGCCCTAGAACAGTTTGGTCGTTAAGAACAACTTTTCCTTCTGTTGGAGCTAAAAAACCAGCAACAATATTTAGAAGCGTTGTCTTACCACAGCCTGAAGGTCCTAGTACAGTGATAATTTGACCTTCTTCTATGTCTAAAGATACATCTTTAAGAGCTTGAACTGAAGAGCCATTCTTCAAATCAAAACGCATTGAGATATTTTCAATTGATAAACCTTTCAAACCAAACTCCGAATTTATTTTTAAAAAAAAGGTGGCACACTAAGTGCGCCACCTTGAGTCTAACTAATACTTCTAGACTTTTATTAAGTCTAATAAGTCAGTATTTTATTGCGCTGCTAATCCTTCAAGACCATCAGTATTAATAGCGTTTGCGTATGAACCACGCGCACTTGGAATACTACCAGCATTAACAAACACATCAGCTACACCTTTCAATACAGCTGCGCCAGAACCACCAAGCCAGTTATTGCCTAGTTGAGAGCTAACTGAAGGGAATACAAATGTTGCCATTGTTTCAGCAGTAGCAGCTTCATCCATACCAGCATCTTTAGCAATATGAGGAATCATTAGTGAATGGAATCCACCTGAGTTCCACATTGCATTTGCAGCAGCAGTGACACCTAAGAACGTTTGAAGAACTTCAGCATTTTCATCAGCAAAACTTGCTGGAACTGAAGTTACGTCCCAAACTAGAATTCCTAAAGCTGTTTTCTCATCACCAGTTAATAGAACATTACCATGCTCTAAAGCACGACGAAGTGATCCACCCCATCCACAGAACATATCAAGCTCACCTTGAGCAAAAGCAGCCGATCCTTCTGGTGGTGCCATGTCAACTACTTGCATTGAATCAACAGAAACACCAAAATGCTCCATTTGCTTCAAGTAACCATAGTGAGCAGCAGTTCCAATTGGAACAGAAACTTTCTTACCAGCCAATTCTGATGCATTACTTGCATCAATTTCAAGGCCTGAAGCTACAACACAGTTATCATTGTCAGCATAACTTACAGCAACGTCAACAATTTGAATATCTTGGCCTGTAGAAGCGGCAACAATAAATGGTGGAACACCTTGACTTACTGAGATATGGATATCACCAGAAGCCATAGCAGCAGACATTGCAGTACCTGTACCAAAAGCTTTCCAGTTAACTTTCATACCCAAAGCTTCATCATATGCACCAATTTGCTTTGCATATTCAAACGGCATTGGCCATTCTTCAAAATAAGCCACATTAAGCTCATCAAGAGCCATTACATTGACAGTAGCAATTGCACTGATAAATGTTGCTCCAATTTTCTTATAAATACTTTTCATTATTTCTCCTTTAATAAATATTAAACTTCCTCTTCTTTCAGTATAAAAAAATATTCTACCAATGGTTCTAGAAGAGCCAATTTGATTAAACAACATTTTTTTTAACACTGAAAAAGAGATACTACCATGAAAAAAGACTAGTTAAATCTCATTTTTCAAAATTCAGTTTAATTTATAAATGCCAGCTGATAAAAAAAGAAGATAGTACCAGAGTTAGTTTTATTGATAGTCCAGTTGAAACTGGTTCAATTTTTTTATTGAATAATTAACTAGTTATATCGAAAAAAGAATTTATTTAGCTAATTCCATTGATCGTAAAGAAGGTGCAATTTTATCTAGTGAAGTGTTGATGAGCTTAAAAGCCCCTTCTGCCCCATAAAGCTTTGACAATTCAACAGCCTCATTAATAACTACCTTGTATGGAACTTCGAGTTGAAACTTTAATTCATAGACACCTAAATACAAAATAGCTTTTTCAGTTGGACCAAGTTCACTAATATCTCTATCAAGCGAAGGGTTAATAATTTCATCGAGTACTGAAATATTTTTAGGGATATTTAAAAATAAATTTGAGAAGAATGCTTTAGAAATCTTCCCTTCTTTTTGATCAAGAAATTGCTGCTCTATTTGAGGTATATCGCCACCAGAAACTAGCCATTGATATAAAGCTTGAACGACTCTCGCTCTTGAGCGTTGTTTTGGTGTCACAGCTTTTCGAGTAAATTTATCATTCTAATTGTGCTCTCGGCTGCTTCAGCACCTTTATTCTCAGAGTTTGATCCTGATCTCTCAATCGCTTGTTCTACTGTATCAACTGTTAAAACACCGAAAGCAATAGGAATTTCTGAGTCTAGTGCAACTTGTGAAATACCTTTTACGCACTCTCCAGCTACAAATTCAAAATGAGGAGTTCCGCCTCGTATTACTGCTCCTAAAGCTATGATGCCATCATATTTACCGCTATTAGCAGTCTTTTTAAGAGCTAAAGGGATTTCAAAAGCTCCTGGCACATAAAGAAGATCAATATCAGTTTCATCTGCACCATGCTTTAATAAAGCTTCTTTGGCGCCACTTATTAAATGCTCAACTACAAAAGAATTAAATCGACCTGCAACAAGTGCAATCTTTTTATTCCTAATAGTCAAATCACCTTCGATAGTTTTCATCCCTTCTCCTTCATGTTTACATACTCACTAATGGTTATTCCAAAACCTTCTAATCCAGGCCATTTTTTTGGCTTACCTAGAGACTTCATAGAGGTAACCCCTAAGTCAGACAGTATTTGAGCGCCAATTCCAAAAGTCTTTCCATCGTCATTACTTCTGTAATCTTGATTATCAATATTTTCAAGAATAGCTTGATTGTCCTGCTTACGTAATAGTAAGAAAACTCCACTTTCAACTTCAGAAATCATACTTAAAGCACTGTTGATACTAAAGCCACGATTAACTTCTTGCATTACATCTTTAAAAATATTTTCCATATGAACCCTAACATAAGGCTCATTTGATTTGTCGATTGGCCCTTTTACTAAAGCGATATGGATATCATTATGTATTGTGTCTAGATAAGAATAAAGCTCAAATTTACCATATTTTGTATTAAAAGGTCTCTGACTTATTCTTTCCACGGTTTTTTCATTCTCAACTCTATAATGAATTAAATCAGCGATATGGCCTAACTTTATTCCATGCTTTTTTCCAAATTTTTGTAAATCAGCACTCCGAGCCATTGAGCCATCATCATTTAATATTTCAACAATTACAGAGGCAGGCTCAAAGCCTGCTAACCTAGCTAAGTCACATCCAGCTTCAGTGTGGCCTGCGCGTATTAGAACTCCTCCCTGCTGAGCCATTAATGGAAAAATATGGCCGGGCTGAACAATATCAAAAGGTTTTGCATCTTTAGCCACAGCATCAAGAATAGTTTTTGCCCTATCCGATGCCGATATACCAGTAGTTACTCCTGAAGCAGCCTCTATGGAAACTGTAAAGTTTGTTGAGTGGAGGTCGCTATTTTTTGAAACCATTAGAGGAAGGTTTAATTGCTGACAACGCTGCTGAGTCAAAGTTAAGCAGATCAATCCTCTACCATGCGTAGCCATAAAGTTAACATCTTCTTTAGTAACTTTTTCTGCTGCAATTAATAAATCACCTTCATTTTCACGATTTTCATCGTCCATAAGGATAATCATCTTTCCTTGCTTGTAGTCTTCTAAAAGTTCTTTAATCGATGCTTTCATAAATATCTACTTTTTGGTTACAAGTGTTCGTTTTTATCTAGTGCCGAAAGATCGACTCCAGAATCAATCTTGTGACTAATTAGTTGCTCAACATGTCTAGCAATTATATCTATCTCTAAATTAACCTTTGATTTTTCATTCAGATCGCCCAACGTAGTTGCTGACAAGGTATGAGGGACTATATTAACATCAAAAATATTACCTATAACGCTATTGACCGTAAGGCTAACTCCGTTAATACAAATAGATCCTTTTTTAGCAATATATTTCATCAAGTCGGTCATGACTTTAATTTTTAAACGCGTACTTTCGCCTTCAGAATAAACAGAGCATACCTTTCCAACGCCATCAACATGGCCACTCACTAAATGGCCATCAATGCCTTGGTTAAGTCTTAAAGATTTTTCTAAATTAACGTGCTGACCTTTCGTTAATTCTGAAAAAGTAGTGCAGTTTAAAGTCTCTTGAGAGACGTCGGCAGTAAAAAAATTTTCCTTTAGCTTAGTTGCAGTTAGGCACACACCATTGACTGCAATACTATCACCCACATTAGAGTCAGTTAGATCAAGGCCATCAGAATTAATCACAAGCACAGCTCCTTTTTCAGAAGGATGAACTTCGTGAATGCTACCTTTTGCTTGAATAATCCCTGTAAACATTTATAAAATAATCTTTTTAGTTAAAGTAAATTTTACGCTTAAATATTTTTATTGACTTATTTAACCATCAAACAAAAGGTTTTGGAATCAATAGATTTCGAGGTAATCTTTAATTAAATTCACACTTGAGTTAACAAGTAGTCCTCATAATTACCAGCATAATATTCAGCGCCATCTTCCTTAAGCTCAATTATCTTGGTAGATAAAGAAGAAACAAACTCTCTATCATGACTTACAAATATTATTGTTCCTTCGTAGTTATCAAGAGCTAAATTTAAGGCCTCAATTGATTCCATGTCTAAGTGATTTGTAGGCTCATCCATCAACAATATGTTTGGCTTTTGAAGCATTAATCTTCCAAAAATCATCCTGCCTTTCTCACCACCAGATAATGACTTCACAGATTTTTCAACATCTTCTTTTCCAAACAACATTTTTCCCAATACAGATCGCATCATCTGAATATCGTCTTTTTCGTTCTTAAATTGAGTCATCCATTCTAAAACATTCATGTCTTTATCAAACTCATCGCTATGATCTTGGGCGTAATAGCCAATATTTGCATTCTCACTCCATTTAGTTTTTCCACTATCAGAACTGAGCTCACCTAATAAAGTTTTTAAAAGAGTCGTCTTTCCAGATCCATTTTGGCCAATAACAGCAACCCTTTGACCCTTTTCAATTAATAAATTAATATCCTCAAAGACTGGCTCATCATCAAAACTTTTAGTAAGACTTTGCACCTCTAAAATATTTCTAAACAATTCTTTAGTCTGGTTAAAAATAATATAAGGACTAACTCGAGATGATGGCTTAATGTCATCAAGCTCAATCTTATTCAGTTCTTTTTGGCGAGAAGTTGCCTGTTTTGCTTTAGAAGCATTAGCTGAAAATCGAGATACAAAATGCTTTAAATCTTTAATTTTTACTTCTTTTTTGGCATTTTCTGATCGCATTCTTTCTTGAATCGCAGTTGCTGCAATCATAAAGTCATCATAATTACCAGGAAAAACATTTAGAGCGCCATAATCAAGATCAGCCATATGCGTGCAGACGCCATTTAAAAAATGTCGATCATGAGAGATTATTACCATTGTAGATTTTCTTGTACTCAACACTCCCTCTAGCCAACGAATTGAATTAATATCAAGGTTATTTGTAGGCTCATCTAAAAGAAGAACTTCAGGATCAGAAAAAAGAGCCTGGGCCAAAAGAACTCTAAGCTTCCATCCTGGGGCAATTTCGCTCATTAGACCATAATGCTGATCTAATGGGATGTCAAGGCCCTGCAAAAGCTCACTTGCTGAAGATTCTGCTGAGTAACCATCCATTTCAGCAAACTCCATTTCCAACTCAGCCACCTTAATGCCATCCGCCTCAGACATTTCAGGTAGGCCATAAATTCTTTCTCTCTCAGCTTTAATTTTCCAGAGCTCTTTGTGCCCCATAATTACAGCGTCGACAACACGATACTCTTCAAATGCAAATTGATCTTGAGAGAGCACTCCTAGTCTTTGTCCGTCACCAACCATTACTGAGCCCTGCGATGGCTTTAAATCTCCAGTTAGTATTTTCATTAACGTAGATTTTCCGCAGCCATTTGCACCAATCAAACCATAGCGATTACCACCCTGAAATTTAACAGAAATATTTTCAAATAGAGGCTTTTCACCAAATTGCATGGTGATGTTGGCAGTTGATATCATTGTCTTTTAAAGATTTATAAAAAAAAATATTATCCCATAACGACTCATGAAAAACAGAGCAATTATGTATTAGGATAACTATCAAAACATTTTAATAATAAGTATAAAATATATTTGCCTATGAAATTAAATCCCGCCACAAGAACCAGACAAATGCCTGATAAGCAACTGCTATCGGCGATCTTAGCGCTGATAATATTTGGGTGGATTATGATGCTATCAGCCTCTCTAGCCTATTTTTCTAGTTACTCATTTTTTATAAAGCAAACACTATTTATATTTATGGGCCTTATCGCAGGATTGATAACCTTAAATACACCTATTTCAATTCTTCAAAAGTATTCAATTCCTTTATTTATTTTTTCATTGATTCTACTTGTGGTAGTTTTTTTTCCACCTCCAATAGGTCACACAGTAAACGGCTCCACTAGATGGATTAACTTTGGCTTTTTTAAATTCCAACCGTCTGAGTTAATGAAATTATCAATGATACTGTTCATGGCTGGCTTTTTAATTCGACAAGAAAAAGATATTAGAAAGCCTTGGAGGGGCTTTATGAAAACTTTAATTATCATTTCCCTTGCAGACATTCTTCTTCTTCTAGAGACTGATTTTGGGGCCACTCTTATAATATCTCTAACTGCAATGGCTATGCTTTATGCTGCGGGAGTATTTCTAAAACAACTAAGTATAGTTACATCATTTGTGATTATTTTAATTGGTATCTTTATCGCATCTAATTCCAACAGAATGGCGCGGTTAACATCTTTTTGGGTTGATGATTTTTGGGGTAGCTCAGACCCCAAGGTTCATCAGACTCAACAAGCTCTAATTGGAATTGCTAGGGGTGATTGGTTTGGAACTGGACTGGGCGCCGGAATCCAAAAATATTCACTTCTTCCTGAAAGGCATACGGATATGATCTTTGCAGTTATTGGTGAAGAGCTAGGGGTTCTTGGGATGCTATTTGTACTTCTATCATTCTTATACATTCTTCTTAAAGGATTTTCAATTGCAAAGCTTGCACTCCAAAAAGGCAGAAACTATAGCTCTTATGTTGTTTTTGGTATTTGCACCTGGTTTGCGATGCAAATAACTGTAAATATAGGAATGAATCTTGGGCTTCTTCCACCAAAAGGATTTACATTGCCTTTGTTAAGCTATGGAGGCACCTCAATGATTTTTTCAATAATTTCTCTAGCTATCGTTCTAAGAGTCGACATGGAAAATAGAACAAAGTACTCTAACCAGCGCAATCATGTCTAAAAAAATTCTTATTATGGCTGGAGGAACGGGTGGCCACATTTTTCCAGCGCTTGCTATTGCAAAAGAACTTGAAACCAAAGGGGCAGTAATAGAGTGGCTTGGAGGAAAAAAAGGAATGGAAAGCACTCTAGTTCCTAAGCATGGCTTCCGCTTTAATGGAGTTTATAGTAGCGGCTTGAGAGGGAAAAAACTTACCACCCTCTTTAAAGCTATTTTTTTGCTTAGTTTTGGCCTTTTACAAACAATTCTAGTGTTTGTCAGGTTTAGACCAAATAAAGTAATTGGAATGGGAGGTTATGCTTCTGGAGTTGGTGGCATCGTTTCCAAAATATTTTTCACCCCATTAATTATTCATGAACAAAACACCATTCCAGGCACAACCAATAAATTATTAAGCAAGATTGCTAAAAAATGTTTCCAAGCTTTTGACAATACATTTCATAAAGACGTGCATGCAATTACAACAGGCAATCCGATACTTTTTACTCCAAACTCTAAAGTAGCGCCTGATTCAGTTAAAAATATACTTATTCTTGGTGGGTCTCTTGGCGCTAAAAAAATTAATCAAACAATACCTAATATTAAGGCGCCTTTGAATATATGGCATCAAACTGGAGAACAGCACTTTAATGAAGTAAGGGCTTTATATTCGAATAGTATCCATTCTAAGGTTAAGATTGAGGCTTTCATAGACAATATGGCTGAAGCCTATGCTTGGGCTGATCTTGTTATCTGTAGAGCTGGAGCTATGACAGTGTCTGAGCTTATTGCTTCAAAAACAATTGCAATACTTATTCCATTCCCTTTTGCAATAGATAATCATCAGACAGTTAACGCTCAACACTTATCTAAAAATGGAGCTGGAATACTCGTTACAGAGGCTGATTTTAATTCAGCAAGAATTGAGAAAGAGCTTCTTGCTTTAGACTCTAAAAAACTCGACGAAATGACTAAGAAGTTAGAGTTACTTTCAGTTCCGAATCCTCAGATGATAATAGCTGACTATCTTCTTTGTTGATTCCAAGGCGGCTGAAAAGTAGCTGATCATTTGCTGAAGTTGGATTATCAGTAGTTAATAACTGCTCACCATAAAAAATAGAGTTAGCACCAGCAAAGAAACAAAGTGCCTGCATTCCTTCTCCCATCTCAAGTCTTCCAGCTGAAAGCCTTACTACTGAGTTAGGCATTAAAATTCTTGCAACTGCAATCGTCCTTACAAATTCACTTTCGCTTGGTGGCTTAACATTCTCAAACGGTGTCCCTGGAATAGGGACAAGCAAGTTAATTGGAACGCTACTAGGATGCTCTTCAAGATTAGATAAAGATTGCAACATTGAAGCCCTATCAGTTTCCGTCTCACCCATTCCTAAGATGCCTCCACTACAAACATTAATATTTGCGTTTTTAACTGCCTCTAAGGTATCTAGTCTGTCTTGAAAATTACGAGTTGAAACAACATTAGGGTAGTGTTCTTTTGAAGTATCAATATTATGGTTATAGTAATCTAAACCAGCCTCTTTAAGAGTAGAAGCTTGCTTTGGAGTAATCATTCCAAGAGTAACGCAAGTCTCCATTCCCATTGCTTTAACGCCTTTAATCATTGGTATGACTTTATCAAGGCTTTTATCGGTAGGATTTCTCCAGGCAGCACCCATACAAAACCTAGAGGCGCCTTTATCTTTTGCTTTTTTAGCTTGATGCAATACTTGATCAATCTCCATTAATTTTTCACGCTCAAGGCCCGTATCATATTTTGAGCTTTGAGAGCAATAAGAGCAGTCTTCAGGGCATGCGCCAGTTTTAATGTTTAATAAAGAGCTGACTTGAACTTTATTTGGATCAAAAGTTTCTCTATGAATACTGTGCGCCTTAAAAAGAAGATCGTTAAATGGTAGCTCAAATAAAGCTTTTATTTCATCTAATTCCCAATCGTTTTTGATTTCAATCATTTGTTTTTATGTGTTTAAGATAATTAATTTTACCGCATACTATAGTGACAAAAAGAACAATAAAAAACCGCGCATTGCGCGGCTTTTTATTAACTAATACAAATCTTAGCAGCTATAGTATAAATCAAACTCAAGCGGCTGAGGTGAAGCTCTCATTGCCGTAACTTCTTGCATCTTAAGTTCGATAAATGAATCGATAACCTCATCTGTAAAGACTCCGCCTTGCTTAAGAAATTCACGATCATCATCAAGTGCTTCCAAAGCGATATGAAGCATACCAGCAACCTTAGGAATTGAGCCATCACTATCTTCATAAAGATCTTGGTCTGCAGGCTTACCAGGATGAATTTTGTTTTTTATACCATCAAGGCCTGCCATTAACAATGCTGAAAACGCAAGATAAGGGTTTGCAGTTGAATCTGGAAAACGAACTTCAATACGACGTCCTTTAGGATTTTTAACAAAAGGTATTCTAATTGCTGCTGAACGATTCTTAGCAGAATACGCCAACATTTCTGGCGCTTCAAATCCAGGAACTAGTCTTTTATATGAGTTTGTAGAGGGATTAGTAAAAGCATTTAACGCTTTTGCATGTTTAATAATACCACCAATATAAAAAAGTGCCATTTCACTTAAGTTTCCATATTGATCTCCATCAAACAAGTTGACTCCATCCTTTGCAATAGACATGTGAACATGCATACCGTTACCATTGTCAACCGCAATCGGTTTAGGCATAAATGTAGCTGTCTTTCCATATAGGTGAGCGACATTATGGACGCAGTATTTAAAAATTTGAGTTTCGTCAGCCTTCTTAACAAGTGTGTTGAATAATGCACCAATTTCACACTGCCCAGCAGTTCCAACTTCGTGGTGATGAACCTCAGTAGTAACGCCCATTTCTTCGATTGCTAAACACATTTGTGAGCGAAGATCGTGCAATGAATCAACTGGGGGTACTGGAAAATAACCGCCTTTAATGCCTGGGCGATGGCCTTTGTTTCCACCTTCCATATCAACTCCAGAATTCCAAGCCGCCTCTTCTGAGTTAATTTCATAAAAAGCCTTACCCATTCCATGACCAGTGTCCCATTTAACGCTGTCAAAAACAAAGAATTCAGGCTCATTTCCAAAATATGCAGTATCACCAACGCCAGAAGCCTTCATGAACTCTTCAGCGCGATAAGCAATTGAACGAGGGTCTTTAACGTAGCCCTTTAAATCACTTGGCTCAATAATGTTACAGCGAATATTTAAAGTTACCTCTTCAGTAAAAGGATCAAGAACTGCTGTCTCAGTATCAGGAGATAAAATCATGTCAGAATCGTTAATAGTTTTCCAGCCCGAAATAGAAGAACCATCAAACATTTGGCCATCTTCTAATTTCTCGACATTAATTGTATGCGCTGGAACGCTTACATGCTGTTCTTTTCCAATCGTATCAGTAAAACGAAAATCAATAAACTTTACATTTTGATCTTCGATCATTTTCATTACATTTTTTGCAGACATAGATATACTCCTAAAAATATTAAATAAATAACAAAATTGACAGGCATTGTCAGGAAGTCTGCGCCGTTGCAAACGATAATGTTGACTCTATAATAAGGCAACAAAGGATATTTCAAAATAGGATTATATCCTAAATTATCTAGAATTGCTCCAGAATTATACTCAACCTAGGTTGATTTTTATTAAGCCCAGTCTCTAGGTTTCAAAAAATAACTCGTCAGTTTTTCTTCTTCACTATTAGGTTTAGCTTTAAATTGATATGACCATTTAACTTTTGGTGGTAGTGACATCAAAATTGACTCCGTCCTTCCTCCGCTCTGAAGACCAAACAATGTCCCTCTATCATGTATCAAGTTAAATTCTACATATCTGCCGCGGCGATACAACTGAAAATCTTTCTCACTTTCAGTGTAAGGGGTATTTATTCTCTTTTTGACGATAGGTAAATAAGCCTCACTAAAGTGATTGCCAACACTTTTCATAAAGTCAAAGCATTCATCAAAGCCGCCACTATTCAAATCATCAAAGAACAACCCACCTATTCCGCGCTGCTCATCTCTATGACTTAAATAAAAATAATCATCACACCATTTTTTATATTTTGGATAAATATCTTTACCAAAAGGGATGCAGGCTTTTTTAGCCGTTTGATGCCAATGAACGGCATCTTCATCAAAGCCATAATAAGGAGTTAAGTCAAAACCGCCTCCAAACCACCATATTGGATCCTTCCCTTTCTCTTCAGCAATAAAAAATCGCACATTAGCATGGGCCGTTGGAATAAATGGATTCTCTGGATGAAGAACCAGTGAAACGCCAAGGGCAGTATATTGTCTTCCTTCAAGCTCTGGCCTAAGGGCAGTGGCAGATTTTGGCATCTTGTCGCCACTAATAATTGAATAGTTTATACCACCCTTTTCAAAAACATTTCCGTTAGAAAGTATATTAGTTAAGCCTGAACCTCTTTGATCATCTCTAGTCCAGCGGTCTTCATCAAACTTAGATCCGCCTTCAATCAGCTCAACCTCCGTACAAATATTTTGCTGAAGCTCAATCAAATATTTTTTTACTAAATCTATCATCGATGACGCACGCCTGTTAATAAATTAATGATTCTTGAAGGCTCAGAATTATACTTATTTGGAGGTAATGCGTATGAAAGCTCATTACCAAAATACTTTTTAAGCTCTATTAAAGAGGTGGCAACCTTGCCCCCCTGTGTATTGGCACTTGTAGAAATTAATGCAGAGCCAGTGTTTTCACAAAAATATGAAATCAAAGGGTTCGAGGTAATTCGAACTGCTAAAAGTTCGTGCTCTCCAGTAATTAGATTTGAAATATTTTTAGATTTTGGCACCAAATAAGTTGTTGCAACTTCTTCTGGAATAGAGAGTTTTTCCAGTAAGTCATTACCTAAGTTTGGATCAATATAGGGTAATAAATAATTAATATCAGAGGCCAGCAATATAAAACCTTTTTTAATATCTCGACGCTTCAAACTAGCCAATGTCTTAATTGCATCTGGATTGTTTGCCATACATGCTAAGCCATATATCGTGTCTGTGGGGTGAGCTATAACCCCTGTTCGAAGATGATTAAGCGCCAACTGAGTCTTTGTAGTTATTTTCATTTTTTTGCTCTAGGATGAAACTCATCATAAACTTTTGACAACTCTAAAAAATCTAGATGCGTATAAACCTGTGTACTTTTAATGCTCTTATGTCCCAGAAATTCTTGAACAGCTCTAAGGTCATGGCTGGATTGAAGAAAATGAGTCGCCGCCGCGTGCCTAAGCATATGCGGGTGCACATTAATTGAAATGCCAACCTCAAGAGCCCTTTTTTTAACAATATTTTGAACTGACCTGGCGCTCATTCTAAGATTCTTTTGATTTAAAAATAAAGCATCAGAGCTACAATCAGGCCTCTTCTCAATATACTTTTTAAGCACGCTGATTGCTGAAGCTCCTATTGGCGAGAAACGAGCTTTACTTCCTTTACCCATAACTTTAACGAAGCCTTCATTTATATCGAAATCAAGCACATCAATCCCAACAAGCTCAGAAACCCTCAAGCCACACGAATAAAGCAATTCAATCATTAGGACTGCTCTGAGTTCTTTGTAATGCCCCGCCTTTAAATTCATCATTCTGCTTAGGTCATCGAAATCGATAGTTTTAGGTAGGGTTCGATCTATTTTAGGAGTTTGAATAGATAACGCAGGATTTTTAGCTACTACTTCATTGTTAATCAGGTAATTGTAAAAAACTCTGATTGAAGACAAGTACCGCCTAATGGATTTACTTGAAATATCGCTATGCCTTAACCCCATTACAAATAAATTAACTGTATCGCCTTCTACTTCTTGCCATTCAGCAATATTCTTATTGATTAAAAAAGATAAAAACTTTAATAGATCTCTCTCATAAGCTGAAATAGTATTTAGGGCGTAGTTTTTTTCAACGCTCAAATAAGCTACAAATTCTTCAATCTGTTTAATTAATATTTCACCCTGATACTTGTTTTTTTCTTGATTGGCCATATCTTTATATTTTATCTTAAACGATTAAGGATTTTAGATGAGTCAAAAACAAACACATGAATTTCAAACTGAAGTATCTCAGTTGCTTGACCTAATGATTCACTCTCTTTACTCCAATAAAGAGATTTTTTTAAGAGAGCTTGTCTCTAACGCTTCAGATGCAATAGATAAGCTGAAATTCGAGTCTCTATCAAATGACTCTCTTATTGAGGCAAAAGATGAGCCAAGTATTCATATTGATGTTGATAAAGATGCAGGAACTATTACTATTAAAGATAATGGAATAGGAATGACTCATGACGAGGTCATGGAAAATATTGGAACAATCGCTAACTCTGGTACTAAAAAATACTTAGAGGGTCTAGATAAAAATCAAACACAAGACTCCAACTTAATTGGTCAATTTGGCGTTGGCTTCTACTCCGCTTTTATTGTCTCTAATACAGTTACTTTACTCAGTAGAAAAGCTGGTGATGACAAGAAAAATGGAACAAAATGGATTTCAAAAGGAAAGGGAGATTACTCTATTGAAACTGTTGAGCTAGAGGACTATGGTACAACCATTATTCTTGATGTTAAAAAAGCTGAAAAAGAATTTATAGATGACTTTCGAATCCGAGGTGTCATATCAAAATACTCTGATCATATTACTGTTCCTATTCTAATGCTGAAGCCCTCAGAAGAAGATAAAGATGTGGCTGAATACGAGAAAATAAATGAAGCAACAGCATTCTGGATGAAAGACAAGAAAGAACTATCTCAAGCTGATTATGATGAATTTTATAAAGCTTTAACGTATGACTTTGAAGGACCATTAACTCAAATACATAATAGAGTTGAGGGAAAGCTTGATTATTCATCACTCTTATATATCCCAAAGAAAGCTCCATTTGACATGTGGGAACCTAAAAGAAAAAGTGGCGTAAAGCTTTACGCTAAGAGAGTTTTTATAATGGAAGGAAATGAAGAGTTGCTTCCTCAGTACCTTCGATTTATAAAAGGTGTAATTGATACTGCAGATCTGTCATTAAACGTTTCTAGAGAGATTCTTCAGGGCAGTAAGGTTGTTGATACAATTAAAAAAGCATCGGTAAAGCGAATCCTTTCTGAGCTTGATAAAATGTCTAAAAATAAACCTGAAGACTATGCTACATTCTGGAAAGAGTTTGGTATGGTTATCAAAGAAGGGGTTGTAGAAGATTTTGCAAATAAAGACAAGATTTCAAATCTTTTAAGGTTCACTTCAACATCGACTGACAATTCAGATCAAACAATTTCTCTTCAAGACTATATTGGTCGTATGAAAGAAGGTCAAAAAAATATTTACTATGTCACTGCAGATACTTATGCTGCAGCCAAGGGCTCTCCTCATTTAGAAATTTTTAAGCAAAAAGATATTGAAGTTCTATTGCTATCAGACAGAGTTGATGAGTGGCTAGTTGCTAACTTTGGTGATTTTGAAGAGTATTCACTCAAGTCAATTGCAAAAGGTGATCTTGAAGATCTTGATTCAAAAGAAGACAAGAAAAAGAAAGAAAAAACAGTTAAAGATTTCGAAAGTGTTATCACTAAAGCCCAAGAGATCCTTAGCAATCAGGTCAAAGAAGTTAAAGTTTCAAGCCGCCTAAGTGAGTCGCCTTCATGCCTAGTTGCTGATGAAAATGAATTGGGCGGAAATATGGAAAGAATAATGAAATCTCTAGGTCAAGATATTCCTGACACTAAGCCTATTCTTGAGATAAATCCTGATCATCCACTCGTCATTAAACTTAAAACAAAGGTTGATGAAGACCTAGTGAAAGTGTTATTTGATCAAGCCGTTCTTAGTGAAGGCGGTCAAATAAAAGAGCCTGCTGAATTTGTTAAAAGAATGAATAAGCTATTGCTTGGCTAGATTTAGATTAAAAAAAGCCCGAACATTTCGGGCTTAAAGCAACTTAGCTTGTAGACTAATTAGAGAAATTGAAATATAATTAAATTTCAATGAAAAAGACACGAATTTTATCTGTTGATGGAGGCGGAATTAAAGGCATTGTGCCTGCTGTGGTTTTATTCCACCTGGAAAACTACCTTAAACAACTTACCAATAATCCAAATTCAAGAATTCATGATTATTTTGACTTATTTTCTGGTGCCAGCACAGGCGCCATAATTATTGCCGGCCTACTCTCCCCTGACAGCAATAATCGACCAAAATACACTTCTAAAGAAATTCTTGACCTTTACATTGAAAATGGCCATATTATTTTTAATTCTTCAATATTTCAGGAAATAAAATCTGTTTCTGGAATAGTAAATGTTAAGTATAACCCTGAGGGCTTAGAGTCCGTTTTTAACAAATACTTTGGCAATACACAGCTAAAAGATTTATTAAAACCATCACTTATACCGGTATATGACTTATCAAGAGGAAAGAACTATTTTTTTCGCCAACAAAAAGCGCGAACAAGTTCACGCCATAACTATTATGTAAAGGATCTGCTTAGGGGCGCTACCTCTGCAATTACTTACTTCCCGCCTGCTAAAATTTCTACAGTTGATCAGAAAGAACATCGTTGTTTTATAGACGGAGGTATTTTTGCAAATAATCCAGCTCTTTCTGCCTACTCAGAATTTCGCTATCATAATTCAGAATTACACGCAAAAGATACCATGATGCTTTCACTCGGAACTGGAAGAAAGACAACAAATCTTGATTGTGAGATAACTGCTAATTGGGGGGCAGCAGAGTGGCTTTATCAAGGATCTTATTTAACATCTAATGCTATATCTTCTGCTTCAGACTATCAACTCAATGCAGTATATGACAATAGATCAAACTACCTTCGACTAGATACTTCATTTGACGACAATCAATCTAGCAGTATGGATAATACTGAGAAAGAGTACCTAGACTATCTTATTTCTTTAGGTGAGAGTATAGCTAATGAGAGAAAATCAGAAATAGAGGCTTTTGCTCAACAACTAATTGAAAACTAAAATTCTATTTCAATTTGAGTCTAGTTAAAACCAATAAGATGACGGAGCGGACGTCCACCGAACAGTAAGCTTTTATCCCCTATATGAAAAGGATTTATTTTTTATATGGATAAATTTTATTAAGAATTCCCCTTAATATAGCCACCTCTTCTTTTTCGGGATTACTTCTTCCAAAAAGCCTTCGAAGACGCCTCATTAAAAGACTCTTTGGTTTTTTTGAATCAAAGTAATTGATATGTTCAAGTGATTGTTCAAGATGATTATAAAAGCTATTTAACTCCTCAAAATTTGCAGTCTCGCCGCCCGAGTTATCAAATTTACTTTCAACAGTGCTGACATAGTTCTGATAGGCAAAAACTTGGATAGCAGATGCAACATTTAATGAGAAATATTTTGGGTTGCCAGGAATTGTCATTAGGATAGAACACAAATCTAGCTCTTCATTCGTAAGACCTGAATTTTCAGTGCCAAATACAACTGCAACTTCTTGCCTCTTTGAGGCAACTCTTGATTGAATTTCACTACAAGTTTCAATGACGTCTAGCTGCCTCCATTTAATGTTTCTTTGGCGCGCACTAGCGCCAATAACTAAATGAACTCCTAGTAAAGCCTCCTCCAATGTGTCGCATACTTTTGCATTACAGAGAACGTCATCCGCGCCACTTGCCCTCGCAGTTGCAACAGCCGAGGGATAATTAGAAGGCGACACTAGATATAGCTCAGTTAAAAGCATATTTTTCATAGCTCTAGCGGCCGCGCCGATATTGCCAGGTTCTGTAGTATTCACCATGACAATCCTCACTTTATTAAAACTCGTCAAGGTATAATTCGTTTCTTTATTTATTTGGCTCATTTACCATGCATCCTACCATTAATATTGCAGTTAGAGCTGCCAGAGCAGCTGGTGATGTTATTTTAAGGTACCATAACCAGGTCGATCTACTAACTATTGAAAATAAGTCACTTAATGACTTCGTTTCTGAGGTTGATAAAACGGCTGAAAAGGCCATTATAAACGAGATTAAAAAAGCCTTTCCAAAACATTCTATTTTGGCTGAAGAGAGTGGAAAAACTCTTGGTGATGATAATTTTCTTTGGATAATAGACCCATTAGATGGGACCACTAACTTTTTACATGGCTTTCCGCAATA
>Ga0209709_10000919_pt1 | contig 27658 bp, 31 predicted proteins | sample ArcticOcean_MG_C_2_FD_187435 | JGI IMG/M metagenome (GOLD analysis project Ga0209709, IMG submission 187435) | Marine microbial communities from western Arctic Ocean - ArcticOcean_MG_CB4_136 (SPAdes) (version 2) | ecosystem: Environmental > Aquatic > Marine > Oceanic | place: Arctic Ocean...
TTGTATTTCTTTATCGATTTGGGTGATGAAACCGCGATGGAATTAATTATCAAAACGTGGGGCGGAGAGGGTGATTTAGGCCTATTCGCTGAAGCCGAAAATTTCGAATGGGGTGATTTCGGTGATGGTCCAGGTGGGCGACAATTCGGTGATACTACTGAATATGAATCCGATTGGAATGGTGCTGATGAGGAAATTAGTATCTTCTTTGCAACAGGCAGAATAGATATCACAATGGTTGCGAACACCGATATTGAAGATATTTCAATTATAGCAATCTGGGAAGGGTTCGACAGACCGGGCCCAGACCCTGACCCAGACCCTGACCCAGACCCAACTGGGACTGAAATTATTCCATGTGACGAATATGCAAAACAAGTGTTTGAAGAGTCTGACTTGAATCGAGATGGAGACATATCTAAGGAAGAGTTTATCGGTTCAACTGGAGCAGCAGGAGATTATTTCGAAGAATTTGATTACAATAAAGACGGTGTGCTAGACCTTAATGAAGTAGAATCTGAAGTGTGCACTTGTAATAATGAGTTGGAGTTAGTTTTTGAACAAATTGGTTCCGACCAAGCAAGTATCGAATTCCTGTCTAGTATAGCATGGAAGAACGACTTTGATTTCTTTGAAATCGACCGTGATGGTGATTTTTCCATAAATTATGAAGAGATAGATGGATACCTAGAAATCTGTGTCACAACATATGACCCACACGACAGAGATGGTGATGGCACGCCTGATGACAAAGATGCATTCCCTGACGACCCCAGTGAAGATACTGATACTGATGGAGATGGTGTTGGAGATAATTCAGACATACTTGCTTCGATCGATAACGATGTAGTATGGGTTTCTGCTAGCATGCTTGGGCTAATTCTTGTTACCGTTTTGGGATACTTGGTTGTCAGGTCAAAGAAGGAACCAGAATACGCGTGGGACAATGAGGATGACGCTATGTCTGAAGCAATACTTGGGGGGTCTACAGGCCAAATGGAATCTAGTATGATGCCAAATATTGCAATACAAGAAATTCCTCCTGCCTTAGATTTGGGTCCTCCTGTACAGGAAGTTCCCGAAGACATGACCGTTGCTGATTTGTTCGACTAATCTACTTCTTTCGCCCAGGCGATAGGCCGAGCGGTCGAAGCAAAGATAGAACGTGCCTATGCATTTGTGGTAACATCTCGAACAGCACTAGCGCAAGTAGGAACATCGCTCCAAGCGATGCCACTCTAGAAGCATAAGCATGTCCGAATTCAAAGATGGTTAGGTTCATCCATCTCCAGTCAGGATATCCCATCTGTAGCCAGATCAATCCTGCATTCCTGAATAGATTCAAAATATGAATCAGTGACAATGCAATAAATAATGCTCTAATTCTCTTGCGCCAATCAATATCCAGAACCGATATAGCACCAACGAAGATAATCATTGATTGTATAGCAGTACATGCTAATACGAAATTTATGTATAGCGGTTCACCATTTACCAATAATTCGGTATGGAATGAATACTCAGACATTTCTTCTGTTAAGAACCACTGATTACCATCCCATGATTCCCATGCAACGCTAGTACCATCACTTTGATTGGCATAAGTTCCGCCAAGGGTGACATCAGAGCCGCCTGCAAAGGAAAGGAATGCTGCAGATTGCCAAGCCACAAACCAAATTGCTAGAACATTAAGAATCGGTACATGTGCGATTAGAAGATAGGGTAGGCCGGCTGCTGCTACAGCTCCCCTGAACCATCTAAGAGCATTAGCATCTCTTTCAACAGTAACACGACGTTCCCAAAGAGCGATTGCTATAGCACCAGGGAGGGTCAATGCACTCATGATTGTTAGAACTAAATCTTCATGCGCAATATAGAACCCAGTCTCATTAAAGAAATAGAAACCAGTCAGAATCCACCCTAGTGGCGCTAATGGTTCAAACTTATCAGAACGCATTTTCCATGCGATTAACAGTATCGACATCCCAACCACACCAAGGATGGTTGCAATCGACCTATCGACAAGGAGGTCACTCGCCATTATTCGCTGCTGAAGGTAACTTACTCTAATGACTTCTCCTGAATGCACATAGGTATGATTGATTCACGGAGGTTTCATGGAAGGGCCAATAGCCGAGGTAAACCTCTTCGAACTTGAGGGAGAATGGAATGGTGCTATTGCTTTTATTGACCGAGATGGAGTACTAAATATTGGTAGTCCAAATTACATAAATTCACCTGATGAATTACAAATAATTGAGGGTAGTAAAGAATCAATACAGGCTCTACATAACATCGGCTATAGAATTGTACTTGTGACAAATCAATCTGCCATTATGCGCGGGATTTGGGGCGAGGATACAATACATTCTATCCACAAGAAGTTACAAGAAGAAATCGGGGGAATCGATGTTCTGATGACGTGTCCACATCGAAACCAGGATAATTGTGCTTGTAGAAAACCGCGACCGGGTATGCTAAACTATGCTTCAGAATTAATTCGTAACCAATCCCACCCAAAAACCGACTGGTGGGGTACTAAACCACAACCAATTCATCCGCTAGACCTTATGGTCGGTGATCGTAATACAGACATGGGGGCTGGATGGGCAGTCGGTGCACGTTTGTTCAAAGTGGAAGAGGATGTTGGGATTGCAAGTGTAATCGAAAGAATAATCCAAGAAGATGCAGGCGATGATTTCAATCCGGTGGAGTGACTATGTGGCTGGGACTGGATGATACTGACTCCTTAGATGGAGGATGTACTACTCTTGTGTTTCATGACCTTCTAGAAGCATTGCCTTGCGAATATGGGGAGCCAAGACTCACTAGATTGTGGCCATTCGCAGCAAGAAGGACTAGAGGTAATGCGGCATTATCGGTTGAGATTTTTGCTGATGAGAATATTATAACTTGGTTAGACAAATATTGGAAAGACAATATTGAACCTTTGAAAGGTAAAATTGCGGAATCCATGCACTCGGATAGAGAACAATACCCTTCAGACCCTGGAATGACTCTATTCTCCGAACAACCAGATGAGAAATACTACTGGATGGCGGTACGTGGCGAGGCAGAAATCTTGGACTTTGGTCATCAGTGGGGTGGCCAAGGTAGAATCGGAGCTGCTGCATCTTGTGCTTGGCCTGGAGTGAGGAAAACATGGGAAGGTATTGCCTGGAGAAAGGATGTGCGTCAAGTAAGTGAAGAATCACTTACTATGGTTGATAAGATGCCGGAAACATTCCTCTGCAGAGATCCAAGGACAAAACGGGGATTGATTGCCCCTAGAGGCCCTTGTCCAGTTATGTTTGGAGTAAGGGCTACAACAAACGAAGCTGCTTTGAATGCGACCAAAATATTGCTGCACGGAAGTGCTAAAACTATTGGAAGTAGAGTATTTTGTACAAATCAAGCAAGTGGTGACCACATTGAATCTAGTTACACAGATATTGTTCAAAGTAAAGAATTGCTGAAAGGTGGACATGTGATTATCAATGACAAATATTTGGCATTCTCTGAATCAGGAGATTTGAACAAAATAGCACAATGGCTTAACCTAGGTGATTCGTTTGAATGCATTGGCCTTGAATTTGAAGGAAAAATCCATCTTGAAGGATTGAAAGTAATAAATTCAATATTGAGAGAAAGACCTCTATGTGAATGTGGAGCAAGGATGAAATCAATGGGCACGAGTCAAGGTGTTCGCTGTCCAAAATGCAAGAATTCGAGCGAAGACATATGGATTGAGTCAGTTCGGGTTTCTCCCGTCAGCGGATGGGCACAGCCACCGGTGGATAAACGACGACATTTAGCCAAGACTCTAACATAACACCCTAAATCTTGATAGCCAAAACTTACTGGCAGCATCATGCTCAGTTCTAATGAAGTCATATACATCGCCTTTGGAATATCTCTCCTTGGAATGATTTGGTACATTACAAACAGAGGTCGTGCTAATCTGGCTCAAGCCAAAATAGATGCTGCCCCTGCTGTAGCAGGTGAGGATTTATTGGCAGGTTCTGCAAAAAACCCAGAACAGTTTGATGAACCTGATGACGATGCTCTAGATGAAATGGCAAAGTTACTCGGTGAAGAGGAATAATCAGTGAAGATATCCCTCTTCTGCTAACCGCAAATCAATAGATTCGCCATCAACCCATAATACTCGCTTCGAATCAGAGTTGGGCCTAGTTAGTAGCCATATTACATTTGCTTTCAATTTATTTTTACCTCTTGCAATTAGAGGCGATGAATCCATCGACTCCCCGCCTTTTGAAATCAGGAGGGTAGTCCAATCACTATTTTCGATGAATTTATTCACCGCTTTTACAATATCATTAGACAATTGTCCACTGCCTGAACAATAATCATCCAACACAACTAAGCCAACTCCAGGAAGCATCTTTGCAGAATTTTTCAGTGATGCAAGTGATTGGTCGACATTACCTCCGAAGTTCATTGCATGAAACCGGGATGATGCTGTAAGTTCCATTCCCTCAAAAATTTGTGAAAATCTAATCCCATCTGGCAATTCAGGTGCTGCCCAAAGTACCCTTCCTCCATCTTCGATTACCTGCCTGGCTAATTGAAGACCAAGTGATGTGCCTCCGCATGAACCCTCCACAGCAAGGTGGATGGCAGATCCATCGAGTGAGGGCTTCCATAGTTCCATCTAGTTCAACTCATTCAAAGATCAATTGAGGGTAATGTTTTGATTTCCTCTTCTTCTTCGAAGTCACCAAGAAGAAGATCAAGCAAGTCGTCATCAGAGTCTTCTTCTACTTCATCAGCCTTTTTTGAAATTGCCTTGTGTGAGCGATTTAACCTAGAACTCATCGTTTGATGAGTGTCCAACTTCCTTGTAGCTTCACGGTAGTCTTGAGCGGAAAAGTATCCCACGTATTCGTTATCAGAATCGACAATTACTATTGCATCGGGTTTATTGCTACTCAAAACTTCTAAGGCAATAGATAGTGGAGTTTCAGCAGATATTGTCAAGATATCTGTTCTCATAATTTTGTTAACTTTAACCTTGGTTGCATTAATACCTTCAGCCATGCTAGAAAATATATCTCGCGCGGTAACTACGCCGAGTATATCTTCACCTTTCTTTACTAAAATTGCATATGATGGATTATTGGATAGAACATCGCATACAGCACTAATTCTAGTCTTGGTTGCAACAACAATATGTTCGTCCGCGATAGACATGTCGGCTACAGTAGGCTCCTGCATATTATTGGGCTTTTGTCCATACACGATATGCTTTCCCATCGATTATACAATGGCAAGCCATATGACCCAAATACATCTCACCCGATACATGGCAGGAAAAACGACAAAGGTCGAAAGGATTCCAAGAAGACCACTTCCTGAGTTCAAAGAGGCTGGTAGTCTTTCGAAAGCACTCGCAAGGGACGGCCTACTAGGCACTGCTCTTGAGGACAAAAACGAATATGGCCCAAATGCAATGATAATCCTTCTAATGATTGTTGCAACTATTACCGGTGGGTTAATTCTTGCATTTCGCTATTTTGGATAGGTACGACGATTGTACACTTTCATCAAAATTATAGGGCAATATACAAACCCTTGACAATTTAGCCCCGCTCATGGAAGATAGTTCGGTGAATGTAGAGAGCCGTACATCCCCACAAGATAAACGCTGGACTATAATGGCTGCATTATTAGGTACAAACACTGCAGTAATGCTTTTCCAGGGTATTGAACAAGAATCGAATCCTAAATTTATTAGGGAAGTAGCCTTGACAATTATCGCTGCAACGATTCCATTTCAAGGAATCTACTTCTTAATTTACACCTTTTTACTTGAACACGATGGAACTCTTAGTGACGAGATGATGGATCGATTGCAATTTACTTCAGCATTATGCCAAGTTGTTACTTACCTATCTATGGGAGGATTGATCGCACTTTGGTATAGCATGTCCGAGATGGTAGGAATCGCATTTACATTATCTGCAATCATTGCAATGGTATTGGTTAGATTTTCTATGCACCAAACCAATTCATCCGTTGATGAGAACTTTCACTGAATTGCATTTCTGGCAAGTGCTACCGCTTCATCGACAATCTCACCAGATACACCGATGTGATTTGCGGGGTCGAACATCTCTTCCAATTCCTCTATGCTAAAGGCTGCAGCAACCGCTGGTGTTCTAGCACAAACATCGATTAGTTCTTCTCCATTCTCAATGGCCTCAAATGATGCAGCGCGTAGAATTTCATGCGCTTCATCACGTCCAATACCATGCCCAACAAGTTCAATCATTACTTTCTCAGCCATGACTAAGCCTTTCTGGCTAGCAATATTGGCCAACATTCTATCACTATCAACCCAAAGGTTGGTCAGGACATCTGCAGTTTTGGCTATAACATCCTCACATAGTGCTGATGCGTGAGAAAGTGTAAATCTTTCACTGCTTGAATTAGCCAAATCTCTCTCATGCCACAATAATGCATTTTCATAAGTTGGAATAATGAATGAACGAACTATACGGGCCAGTCCTGAAGCGTTCTCAGATTTGATCGGATTTTTCTTATGTGCCATTGTGGAAGAGCCCACTTGTTTCTTGACATCAAACCCTTCTCCAGCTTCTGCTATCTCTGAGCGTTGAAGGTTTCTTACCTCTTGGAGAATCTTTTCGCAAGTGCATGCCACATTTGCAAGCCATGAAACATATTCGATATAGCGGTCCCGTCCAACTACCTGAGTGGTAGCAAGAGGTACTTGCAGTCCAAGGTGGGTGAGAATAAGTCGTTGTAGTTCACGGGCACCATCGCCCTGTGCTGCACCTGTTCCTACCGCTCCTAAGAATTTACCAACTGCAATACGAGGAGTTCCCTCATCCAGACGGATCAATTGCCGGCGCATTTCATCCAGCCATACAGCGGCCTTCAATCCAAATGTAATCGGCACTGCTGCTTGACCATGGGTACGTCCAAGCATCACAGTATCACGCTCTCTTTCGGATAGTGTTGCTGTTACATCGATAAGATGGCACAGTTGCTCACGTAGAAGAACTATCGAATCCCGTAATTGAATACCAACCGCCGTATCGACGATGTCATTTGAGGTTGCACCTAGATGAATGCACCAACCGGCATCCCCTGCTGCCTCCGCCATAGCCTTGGTTAAAGCCATGATATCGTGACGTGTTTCCGCCTCAATTTCAGATACTCTTTCTTTGGTGACAATGCTAGGAACTGCTATCGCAGCAACCTTTGCATAATCCTCTGGTGAGACTCTACCCATCTCCATATGTGCCCATACTAGAGCCCTTTCAACCTCGAGCTGACGATGATGCCGTCCTAGTTCCGACCAAATTTCTTTGAAGTTCTCGCAACCATATCGATAGTCAAGTGGGCAGAAGGCCATGTTATGAGTCCCTTTGAGCAGAGGCCATGAACATTCCGAGTGCTCACAGAAGCAATTATACTGGGATTTTATCCAAATATGAGGTGTCCTCTTACTCCATCCCAATGAATTTTATAATCCAATTCCAATGCTCCAACCATGTGAGGGCCCGCAATTACAATGGTTTCATATTCCCCACCTTCACCGTCGACATGAAATCTATATTTCGTTGCAAGAGAGTGCAATTTACTCAAAGAGGCCGAATCTAAAACACACCCTAGCCACTCTTCATCTAAGCCTTCTGCGGATATGCTGGTGATCATTACTTTGAAGCCGTTTTCAACAAGTCCTTCCATGTGAGACATGCTCGATTGGTGCCACAAGGGTGTAAATGATTTGATTTCCAACCGTTCGGACATTCGTTCCAGCCGAGTCTTCTGATAATCTGAACGTAATGCCCCCGATACTATCCCATCAATCTCTAAATTTAGTAGTGCTTTCTCTAAATCTTCGATTTCCTCTTCTTGAATTCCTTGTGTAGTTACAGGTAGCCACTCGCAATTGGATAATTCTGCTTGCCTTTGAACTAATGAAGTTCCAGAAATCTGAAACATCCAAGAATCATCACCCTCAACAATCATTGTGACTAGATGGGTTACATCCCAACCTTTGCATTGGGCCCACCAAATTGCGGCGCTACTATCTTTACCGCCACTTGAGAGTACCGCGACCTTCACACCTCCCGCATCCCGCCAAGGTTGATAAGACCCCGACCCGGACAGGGAGTCAGAGGTGGACACTTGCAGCCAAGCGGAAGAGGATATGACCACGGTATTACCACATTCAGCCCAGATGGAAGATTATTTCAGGTTGAGTATGCTAGAGAAAGCGTAAAGAGAGGCACTACAACTGCTGGACTAAAGTTCAGAGAGGGAGTAGTCCTTGTTTGTGATAAGCGAATTGCTAGTCGCCTAATTATTCCTGAATCGATTGAAAAGATGTTCAAAATTGATGGCCATGTTGGTATTGCCACCAGTGGATTAGTTGCAGATGCTAGACAATTAGTCGCACGTGCACGTGTTGAGGCTCAAGTCAACAGAATCACTTATGCTGCCTCTGTACCAATCGATATTCTAACAAAGAAGATTTGTGACTTTAAGCAATCTTTCACACAGTATGGCGGATCTAGACCATTCGGAACCGCACTACTAATCGGCGGAGTCGATGAAAATGGAATCCATCTTTTCGAAACCGACCCATCGGGAGCTTACCAGTCATATCATGCTGGAGCCATAGGTAGTGGAAGGAATACTGTTATCGAATATTTCGAAAACAATTGGAAAGAGAATCTGACCCTTAATGCAGCGATGAAACTAGGCCTTGAAGCGCTTAGAAATGCAAACGACCAGGAACTAAATCGCGACGCTGTCGAAGTTACAGTTGTTGATGGTGAAGGTTACAGAGTCCTTGACAGATCTGAAGTCAACAAGCAAATTGACCGTCTCAAGCCACTTGAGGAGTGAATATACCATGGTAAGCCTAGACAATGCAGTCTTGGCGCGATGGGAATTTGGCGGTAAAAGATTCGAGATATTGGTTGACCCTGATTTGGTTGAGACGTTTCGTAATGACCCATCCTCCGTAAATATGGATGATTTTCTAGCAACCGATGAAGTCTGGAATGATGCTCGGGGCGGAGATAGGCCTACGGGTGAGGCTATTGAATCGACTTTCGACACTCAAGATATTGGTGAGATTGCAAAGATTATTCTCGAGAAGGGAAATATACAACTCACAACCAATCAAAGGAAGGACTTAGTAGAACAGAAGCGACAATTGATTATCCAAGAGATTCACTCTACGGCAATCGATCCAAGGGCCAAAACCCCTCATCCTAAAACCAGAATTGAATTAGCATTAGAGGAGAGTCGGTATTCTGTTGACCCATTCAAGAACCTCGATGTATTGGTCAAGGAAGCGATTGATGTTCTCAAACCTTTGATTCCATTATCATTTGAACCAGTCAGAATTGCATTCAGAATACCGGGTTCAGGATACGGTTCAGCAGGGAAATTCTTGCGGCCATATTTAGACAAAGGTGAGTGGCTTTCCAATGGTGACTGGGCATGTATAATTGAATGCCCACCCGGGATGGCAAATAGTTTGATTGGAAAGGTCAAAAGCGTGGATAGTAACTCTGAAGTTAAAGAGTTGTGAATGCTAAAACAAGCGTCTGCTTTATCATGGGATGGCGGGTCGCCCGACTCGGAGACAAAAAATGTCAGGAGCGAAAGAAGGCGCCGAGCTGCGCCTCGTGACTCCGGGAGAGGCCATCGGGGCCTCATCAGGAGTACGAGCAGGAACTGGAACCCTAATTATGGGTGACAATATCATAGCAACCCGGGTTGGTTGGGTTAAAGAAAATAATGGCATGACATCGGTAGACCCGATTCATGCAGCATACATGCCAAGATCTGGTGACCTAATCATCGGAGTTGTCGAAAGTGTGCGTAACAATCTCTGGTTCGCAGATGTTAACGGACCATTTAACGGACTTTTACCAATGTCATTGGCACCTTGGAAAGTCGAATTTGGTGCGGCCCGTGAGCAAATGGATATCGGCGATGTAATGTTAGCCCGTGTTCAGGAAGTTGATGAAGCGCACAATGTTGTCCTCACAATGAAAGGTGTGGGACTACGCCGACTAAAGGAAGGTATTATGTCCGAAATTTCAATGAATCATATTTCACGCCTTAGAGGTGATGACGATTCAACTCTTCGTCAACTCAAGGAAGTAAGTGACTGCCGAATTATAGTGGCAGAAAACGGACGAGTCTGGGTCGATGGAGATTCAGATGGAATCGCATTCATGCGTACTATACTCGATTTGGTACGCAACGAAGGCCATATGGCCACATTCGGTGCTTCACTGGAAGCACTAATCGAAAACAGGAGGAATGCCTAATGGGCGGATACGGAGATGTACAGTTACTACGTGAAAATGGTTTGCGACTAGATGGTCGTAAAGTTGATGAAATGAGAGAAGTCGAAATTGAAGCAGGTATTCTACCTGCTGCTGATGGTTCTGCTTGGGTTAAACATGGACTCAATATCGCGGTTTGCGCGGTATATGGGCCAATGGAAGCGCATCCACGTAAGATTCAGCGTCAAGACCGCGCTGTTATCGATGTCCGATACAACATGGCTCCATTCTCTACCAGCGATAGAATCCGCCCTGGATTCAACCGCCGTTCACGTGAGATCAGCAAAGTTACCGCTGAAGCATTGGAAAGTGTAGTTCTGGTTGAAAGATTTCCTCGTTCAAAGATTCGTGTAGAAATCGAGATTCTTGCTGCTGAAGCAGGAACTCGTTGCGTAGGCCTTACTGCGGCAGCAGTAGCCCTTGCCGATGCAGGAATTCCAATGCGTGACCTTATTGTTGGAGTCGCAAGTGGTAAGATAGAAGATACCGTAGTACTCGACCTGGATAAAGCAGAAGATAACTTTGGTCAAGCAGACCTTCCAATGGGTATTCTACCAACCACTGGTGAAATCGCTTTCCTACAGATGGATGGTGACTTGTCAGTCGATGAGTACAACACATGTATGGAGTATAACTTGAAAGCCGCAAAGGAAATTCATGTATTACAAATCGATGCATTAAGGCGCAGATATTTGGAAAAGAATGGAGGTGAGGCTTGATGGTCGAACTCGTACCTAGTCTACTTCGTCAAGAACTTGAGGCTCTAGCTGCAAATGACCAGAGAATCGATGGCCGTGGCCGTTGGGATTCTCGTGACATTGTTCTAGAAACCGATTGCCTATACAACGCAGAGGGTAGTGCCAAAGTTACATGGGGAGACACTGTAATCTATGCTGGTGTCAAATTTGAAGTTCGTACACCATGGCCAGACCGTCCAGCAGAAGGATCACTAATGTGTGGGGCCGAACTAAGACCAATTGCTGGAAGAAAGTATGAACCTGGACCTCCATCACCTGAATCTATTGAACTTGGAAGAGTTGTAGACCGTGGAATCCGTGAGTCTGGCTGTATAGACATGGCCTCACTTTGTATTATTCCCGGAGAAAAGGTTCTGGGCGTAATGATTGACATCCACGTACTCTCCGACAAAGGAAATATCTTCGACGCATGTGCTCTTGGCGCAATTGCAGCTCTAAGAACTGCAACCGTACCAGCAGAACGATTTGACATCGGTGAAGATTACCCACTTGCACTATCGATGACACCTACAATGTGTTCATTTACTCGAGTAGGAGGACGCTATGTCCTCGATGCTAATGATGAAGAAGAATTGGGCGGAGATGAGAGGATTCACATCACTCTAGGTGATGAAGGGCACTTACATTCGCTTCAGAAGGGGTTAAAGGGAACTTTCACGCCGGCGGAATTCGACGAGATACTCGGGGTCGCTCAGCAACGCTGTGTCGAACTCGCTGATTTAGTCCACTCAAAGGAGGCTTGAACATGGCAAAGCGAACTCAGAAGGCAGGAGCAACTGGGAAATTCGGAGCAAGATATGGTGTTAGCGTACGACGTAACGCTGGTATGGCTATGAAGAAGAAGTCGACAAAGTATACCTGTCCCGTTTGTCAGTACCGCAAGGTCTCTCGTGAGGCCGTAGGAATATGGTCATGTGGAAAGTGTGGACATACCTTCGCTGGAGGCGCATGGGAACCATACACCCGTGCATCCGATGCAAATAACAGAATCATCCGCCGAAATACTGACGGTGCAACAACCGCAGATATGGCGTACATCGCACAGCAAGCCGCTATCGAATATGAGCGTGCATTAGTTGCTGGTGAGATCGACGAAGAGGAGTGATTCTTTTTGTGGTCTGTCCGCCTTACGGTGGATACTCCCAAGGCTAATTCATTAGCAGCTAGCCTAAGCAGTGAAGAAGAAGTTGTTGTAAACGGTGAAAACTTGTCATTTACTCTATCCGAAAGCCGAGCTAAGGATGCTCGTGCTATGTGGAATACCCGAATGAGGTCATTGATTATAGCAAATCGCGTTATCGATGTGATGGATTCTTGAACCCCTAGCTACTGAGGAGATAATATGGAAGCCGCTCAACAATTGCAAATGGTCGTTGCCGAAGTTCAAGCAGCAAGGCAACAAGTTGCATCTCTTAACGCGCAATTGCGTGAATTGGAAGGCACTGTTGCCGCTGTAAAGACTCAACCTGAAGATATGGCACTACATCGCCAAATGGGGACAATATTGGTTGAAGTGGATGACCGCAATCAATTGGTGGAAGACTTAGAATCCACCCTTGTCCAAATGAAAGCCGCTGTTACCACGATGGGTGAAAGAGAGGCTGAACTTGTTTCAACTTATGAAAAACTCAAGCAATCTCTAGAGGGATGAACTTGGATAGATTAGCAAATTGGATTGCAGAAGCCACGTCGCGCGGTGCTGTCCCGGTACTCGCAGGTAGAAATGGGGATATGGATACCATCGGTTCCGCAATCGCATTAGCAGCATCTAATCAGGGATTATTGGCTTGCGGGAAACATGTTGGCCGTTTAGCCAATCGTCTTTGTGATGAATTAGATGCACCGTTCCGTAAACTTTCAGATAATCCAGCATGGCCCTCGAAAATTGGCGGTATCATAATTGTCGATGCTGCAGCCGAATCACAAACCGGTGTCAAGATTCCAGAAGGGATACCAATTTGTGTAATCGATCACCATGATACATGCGAATGGGAATTTGGCCCTGGTGATTTGGAATTACGTGGAAATGCACGTTCCACCACTCAGATGATTTTTGAATATCTGTCCAACCACTCACCAAGTACTTTGACTGATGAAGTTCGTAAACTTCTTCTCGCTGGATTGATTACAGATACCGCAAGATTCCGCCATGCAGATGAATCTTCACTACGTTGCGCTGCAGACATTCTAGCCGGTGCTGATTTTGAATATCAAGAATTCATAGAAGAAATCCAAAATGAAACCGTTACAGCAAGTGACCGGGGAGCAATCGTAAAAGGTCTTTCCAGATGTCAATCCATAGAAGCTGGGAAATGGAATTTAGTTCATACTCATGCAGGAATCCTCGAAGGAAAGGTTGCCAGCATATTGGTGCAGACTGGTGCCGAAGTAGCATTGGTATCACGTAACCGTGATGGTGAAACTAGATTGACTGCAAGAGCGCCACGCTCATCGACTAAATCAGGAATTCATTTAGGAAAGATAATGCAACAATTAGCAGATAAAATGGGTGGGGACGGCGGAGGGCACGATGGTGCCGCTGGCTGGACCGGCAAATGTGACAGAATCGCTGGTGAAACTGCTTTCATCAATATTCTTGCTAATACAAGGAGGATTGAATAATGAATCCTGAAGAGATTGTCACCGCATATGAAAATGGTGAACGGGAATTAGACTACCTTCTAGAAAAAATGGGGTGGACCAGTTGGCTAGGTGTTGCTGAACTCGGTCTTGTTCTTGGAAGTGACATTGTTGATTTTTTATCTGACAAATTAACCCACGCCGAATCAAAAGTTCTCGACCTGGTCAAAATGCGAATTGAAGGTGTTTTGAATATTGAATCTATTGAAGAAGCATTAGTAGTTGCTAGAGACCATGAATCAAGAGACTTAGCCCTAGAAGGGCGTCTGCGTATGGAGAGAGGTCTTGTTAATTTTGAAAATGGCGACCTCGATGGAGCCCGTGAAGATTTAACCTGGGCTGAAACAAGACTGAAATCGGTTGCTAAAGCCAGTAGAGATCACGATATTTCACTCTTGAATAAAGCAGCATTTCACATTTCGATAGATGAACCAATGATGGCATTACATGTTCATGGAGAGATTTCACGTAATGCAGGCCATGCCCATGAAACCATCGCTATTTCGAGAATTCAAGCCGCTAGAATACATTTGATGTTTGGTCATATGTATGATGCAGCGCGCTGTGCATTTAATGCACACGCACATGCTATGATTGCTAAGCAAGTTGAACTTGCAGTAGAATCAGGAGCAATATTTGTTGAAATTTCAGCAGGATTTATCGATGATAGTGCCGACAATTTTGCTGACCAAATAGTCGATTCCAAACCCCCAACTATTGAAGAAAGTACACCTACATTGCAAGTTAACTCCGATGATATCAATGGAGTACTGGAATGGTGTATTGAGAATACACAAGAGGGATATTCTGGCCAAGAAAGACCTGATTTGCGCGCATTGATGCTGTTAACTAAAAAATTGGAACGCACAGAATTATTTTCAGAACTCCTATCTTCACCAGATGAAGTAGAAGATGCTATGCTGGCAGCACTATGCGCATCGGTTAGTGTAGGCGAGCAAGCAAGCCTATGGACTCAAAGAGTCACTGATATAATGACATTGAAAGAGGCTTAGCCAAGCATCTTTTGTGCCTTTTCCATCCATTCTTCGGCCCACTGTTCACCTGAAGTTAGTAATGAACGGGCCATAAAGAATGCCTCTGCGGCCTCACCGGCTTCGAGAAGTTCTTGCAATCGTTTTAACTCAGGGTCTATTGCAACAGCCTCAGCCTCAACCTCTACAATTTCCTCGAGAGGAACTTCTGATACTCTTTGAGATAGGTTTTGCATCCTCTTCAAGAATTCAGAACGAGTAGTCAGGGATGGGCCACTCCAAGGTTGTGCTTCTTCGCCATCCATTGCTTGTTTCAATCTACTCAAGAATAAGTCACGTACCAATTCTGTTGGTCTTAACTGTTGAACATGATCATAGCAAAGCCATGCTTGATCGATTTCACTTCTCCTTTCATGCAATCTACCTAATTCCATCCACAGTTCATGATTAGCCGGACGATGAGCCAGAAGATGATGTACCAAATCTATGAATAAATCCTCATGACCTGCAGTTCTAACTCTTTCCAATCTACGACCATAAATAATATTGGACCTTTGATCTGTAAAATCAAGTCCTCTACATCGATTAGCAAACCGTTCTAAATCGGTATGGTTGAGTGAGGTAAACCAGACCTCTGGATCAAGGGAATCTGTAATGAAGGCAGCCTCTAGCAATTCCATTCCGACATCAAGATGGTTTATTTCCTTCAATTGACCCAATTGTTCAGGGTCACGCCCAAGAACCACAAAGATATCTTCCAATACCAAAGATAAGCCCTCTGCGTCACCACGCATATGCTTGATTTGAGCTAAACATCTCCAATTCCTCTCATCTGTAAAGTCGTAAAGCACTGCTTGTTGTGCATTCTGCTCTGCCCATGCCAAGTTTTCATCACCACGGCTTGGGTCTTTTTTCGCTAATTTAACAAAGCGGTCTGCCTGTGAACGATGCCGAGTTCCAAGGTTGCGCCTCGGATGTTGAAGGATCGTTGCACTATCCATGTAGAATCAACTCACTGAACTGACATAAACTCTGAACGGTCATAACCCCATGGAATTGTTGCATCAATACCAATTTTTGCAGTTTCACCATTTTCTAATCTAGATGGGTCGAGGCTGGAACCCTTTTGGCCAGAAAGAATTACGGTATCTGAATCTGGTTGCCAACGGGTCAACATAGCCCATTCAACCCTAACTGGGTCCGTTATGTCAATATCCTCATCAACAATGGTAACCATCTTCATTGAACGATGGCCAGCCAAAGCTGCATCGATTGCACGTTTACCGTCACCTTCATTTTTGACCTTTATCTTGACTACCGCTGCTAACCATCCCCCGCCGCCCTCTGTCATATGAACGTCTAAACACTCACAAACTTCGTTAACTGCTGATTTGATTGTAGGTGCTCTGGGTAATCCCATCAGCGTCTTATGCTCTGCTTCAGCAGGTATAAGCGCATGGAAAATTGGATTGGAGCGATGTGTAATCCCATCGATTTCGATTACTGGTTCTTGTCTAATAACATCAACAGTTCCAGTAATGTCGACGTATGGCCCTTCATCATCATTATCGGTTGTTATCCGCCCCCACATAGCATATTCTGCATGTGCAGGCACGTGGATACCATTTGGTAATTCCACTAATTCCAGCGGACTGCCATGGACCTTTTCATGCAATGAGGAGGCTATGGTGAGTTCATCAATATTCGAATCAAAAGACATTGCAGCTGCCAGTAGCACTACTGGGTCAGGTGCATTGATGACTGCAATTTTTACCTCTTCATCCGATTTTCTAGCCTCACCGGTCATCGTATGAAGATGACGAGGGACGATTCTAGCAACAAGATGATTCTTATCGCGAAGTAATTGACGGTGGAATGACATATTTCGGATACCACCATATTCTGCGATAATCACACTCGCTGACATGTATCTACCCCCATCCTCTCTCCAATGATGAGGAATTGGAAGTTTAGTCAAATCTGGAGTTTCTTGGGGGCATTCCATAACAGGACCAGATTCAACAAATTTCGGAACTCCGGGATTCTCCATTGCCCACCCCAACAGGTCAATGAAATCTTCCGGCTCTATCCCAAAGGCCGCACAAAGCCGAGGCCTAGTTAGGATATTTACTGCAACCCTATGGCCTGGCGCCTCAATTAGGTTTTCAAAGATAAGCAATTCATTTCCAGTTGATTTCGACTTGTCGAATATGCCGTGCAGTACACTGGTTGGCTCAGCAATGATAGTGGCTGCACCTAACAAATCACGGAATGCCATGTACCATTGCTGTAGGGCAATAACCATGAACATTGGCACTGTACCTTAGGCTGTAGGTGTCCCATTCAACCAACCTAATTCCATCGGCACCATGAAATAGGGGAGGTAGGTCGGCAAATTGCTTCTTGGAGTGATATGATATGGGTCGTGGATTGTTCGCAGGAACTAAGATGGCAAAGGACCGTCAAAAGTTCAGATGGTCTGACCGTAGATACAAGAAGCGTATGCTTCAATCTAGAGCTAAGCACGACCCTCTTGCTGGTTCAACTCAAGCAAAGGGTATCGTTATCGAAAAAGTCGGTATCGAAGCTAAGCAACCTAACTCTGGAATTCGTAAAGCCGTTAAGATTACATTGATCAAGAATGGTAACAAACTTACTGCTTTCGCACCAGGTGATGGTGCTATAAATTTCATCGATGAACACGATGAAGTCATGGTAGAAGGTATCGGTGGACGCATGGGTCGTTCATACGGAGATATTCCTGGTGTCCGTTACAAGGTCATCCAAGTCAACGGCGTCTCACTCGATGAGATGGTACGTGGGCGCAAAGAGAAGCCAATACGATGATTCAGAGTGATTTAGATGAGTGAAGAAATCGAAACACAAGAAGAAGAATCAGAACCTGAAGAGGTTCGACCAATTGCAGGTATTGGAACCTTGGTATTCAACAAATATGATGCTACCGAAGTCGTGTGCAGAGACCCAGGTCTTGCACCTTACATCAATCTCTCAACTGTAGGCATCCCACACACTGGCGGACGTCATGCTAATGCATGGTTCGGCAAGGCGCGACTCTCCATTGTAGAGAGATTCGTCAACAAGTTGATGCGTACAGGTAAGTACACCGGTAAGAAGCAAGGTGCACTCAAAGCATTTGAGAACGCACTTGACTCTATTGCAGAACGCAGTGGAAACAATCCACTACAGGCTTTCGTAGATGCTATCTGTCACGCTGCACCTATGGAAGAGATCACTCGTATAAAATTCGGCGCTGTATCTCAGCCTAAGGCTGTTGACAGTTCACCTTCACGCAGACTTGATGTTGCATTAGCAAACCTAGCAAAGGGTGCTCAACAAGGAACATCAAAATCCAAGCGCACGCTAACTCAGTGTATCATCAACGAGCTAACAAAGGCTAGCAAAGGTGATGTAACTTCATTCGCAGTTTCAAAGAAAGAAGAAGTTCAGCGTATTGCATCAAGTGCACGCTGATATTAAGGCCATAGAAGCGGTGTTGTTAGCAACACCTAACCCAAATAGTCAAAGGTGTAGTTCATTGGGACAAGATTATGACAGAGTATAGTGCCTCCACTCGTATCAATTGGCTGAACACTATTTTTCTGATATCCACACCGCTATTAGCACTTGGTGGTGCTATATTTCATTGGAGTTATTTCGGCGCACCAGGATTTGCTGAATTAATCATATTCTTTGTGATGTATTATGCCTGTGGACTATCAATAACATCTGGTTATCATAGATTATTCTCACATCGTTCACACGATGCATCATGGCCAATGGTTTTATTTTACTCAATATTCGGTGCAGGGTCTTTCCAAAATTCAATCATCGAATGGTGTTCAGATCACCGAAATCATCACAAAGGAACAGACACTGAAACCGATCCCTACTCTGCATCTCGCGGATTCTGGTATTCACATATGATATGGGTTATGATAGAAGAAGATACATTTGAAAATGATTTTGCCAACGTTAAGGATTTACAAGCTAGTAAAATAATTCGATGGCAGCACCGGAACATATTCCTTATCGGAGCCCTTTCTGGATTAGCACTACCTGCTGTACTCGGCTACTTAATCGGGGGAATTGCTACCGCTGTTGGTTGTTTGGTATGGGGAGGATTGGTACGTGTCGTCTTTGTTCAGCACGGCACATTCCTGATTAACAGTGCTGCGCATATTTGGGGAGAGCAACCCTACTCTGAAGAGAACTCTAGTCGAGATTCATTTTGGCTAGCCTTCTTCACATTTGGTGAGGGATATCATAATTTCCATCACACCTTCCAAGCAGACTATAGAAACGGCCACAAGTGGTACCATGTAGACCCTAGTAAGTGGTGGATCAAAACTTTCAGTCTACTTGGATTGAATTCCAATCTTAAAAAGACACCTAAGCACTCTATTGAGATTGCCAGGCTAGATATGAAAATAAAAACTACAACTTCAAAATTAGCATCTAAAAATATCGATGTTAGTAACTATGAGACTCAAATTAGCACATATAGAAATTCGATGAGGGCTTGTTTATTTGAAATTCACAAGGCGAAAAAAGAGATGAAAAAGGCCATACAAAACCAGAAAGACGTGCTACGTCAGAAAATATCTGAGATGCAATTATCATATGTTCAAATCAAGGGAGATTTGAAATTAATATTCAAGGAAATGAATGCGCAGTATATCGCGAATGCTTGAGTAGATTAATCAGCCCACCGTACATCGTTTCCCGCCACCATTGGTAGTCGATTTGATAAACCCCGTCAAGGTGGCGAAGAGCGACGAGAGTCAGGTGATTCACCATGGGCCGTAAAGAAGACAACATCAAGAAAGCAACTGAAGTAATGCACATTCTACCTCAGATTCGTAACCTATGTATTGCAGCCCACATCGACCACGGCAAGACTACACTTTCCGACAACCTGATTGCAGGTGCAGGAATGATGAGCGAAGAATTGGCTGGAAAAAGCCGTGTTTTGGATTTCGATGATCAAGAGAGCGCTCGTGGAATTACCATCAACGCAGCTTCTGCATCCATGGTTCACGCGATTGAAGGTACTGATTATCTAATCAACTTAATCGACACACCTGGCCACGTTGACTTCGGTGGAGACGTTACTCGTGCTATGCGTGCTGTTGATGGTTGTTTCATCCTAGCATGTGCAGTAGAAGGACCAATGCCACAGACTGAGACAGTGGTTCGTCAGGCTTTGAAGGAGAAGGTTAAGCCTGTTCTATTCATTAACAAAGTAGACCGCCTAATCAATGAATTAAAAGTCACTCCAGAAGACATGTTGAAGAGATTTGAAGAAACAATTGTCAAGGTCAATAAACTAATTCGCCAATTCGCTCCAGAAGAGAAGAAGAAAAGCTGGCAAGTCAGTGTTATGGATGGAACAGTAGCATTTGGTTCAGCATACCACAACTGGGGAATTACAATCCCTTACATGAAGAAGTCTGGCGTATCTATGACACAAATCTTCGAGTACTGTAACAATGAAGACCAGAAGACTCTGGCTCAGAAAGCACCAGTCCATGAAGTTCTATTGGATATGGCAGTCACAAAGTTACCAGGACCTGTTGAAGCACAAAAATACAGAATCCCTAACATCTGGAATGGCGACCTAGAATCTCCAATTGGTAAGGCTATGATGTCTTGTGACCCTAACGCAGAACTTGCAATGATGATTACTAAGATTTGGATGGACCCTCACGCTGGAGAAGTGGCAGTTGGCCGTATCTACTCAGGTTCAATCAGTATGGGTGAATCGGTATTCGCAATCGGAGCTGCAAAGGCAGAACGCGTTCAGCAAGTTAGTATGATGGTTGGAGGGGACAGAATCCCAGTACCTGCTGTTGTAGCAGGTAACATTGCAGCAATTACAGGTATTCGTTCCGCTGCTGCTGGTGTAACACTTTCACGTGACAAGGATTTCACTCCTTTCGAAGCGATTAGACACTACTCTGACCCTGTTGTCACAGTAGCAGTTGAACCAAAGAGTATGAAGGACCTACCAAAGTTTGTCGATGCGCTACGTTCTCTTGCTAAGTCAGATGCTTCACTTCAAGTTAGTACAAACCAGGAAACTGGAGAAGCACTACTAGCAGGTATGGGAGAACTTCATCTAGAGATTACAGTTTATCGCCTAGAAGAAGAACAGAATATCAAGGTAAAGGTAAGCCCTCCTATCGTAGTATACCGGGAATCTGTTGAAGGAAATAACAGAGGACGTTCATTCGAAGGTAAGTCACCAAACCGCCACAACAGATTCATGATGGAATGTGAGCCACTTTCTCCTGAAGTAGTTGCGGCTCTTCGTGATGGACACTTTGGAAACGGTAATGTTCGCTCCGGAGATGCAAAGGAAGTTGGAAACAAGTTTGGTGAACTTGGTATGGACAAGGACAAAATGCGTAAGATTTTTGCAATTTATGGAACAAACGTACTAGTCAATGACACCAAAGGTATCCAAGGGCTTCACGAGACTCGTGAACTGATTATTGAATCATTCAATGAAGTATGTAAGAAAGGACCAGTTGCAGATGAGCCAGTCATGGGAATGATGGTTCGTCTAGTCGATGCAAAACTCCACGAAGATGCAATCCACCGTGGACCTGCACAAACAATTCCTGCGGTTCGTAATGGAATCAAGGGCGCCATGATTCGTGCACGCACTGTTTTGATGGAACCTATGCAGAGATCACACGTCAGTGTACCAAACGACTGGCTTGGACCAGTTACTCGTGAAATCACAAACCGCCGTGGTATCATCGAAGACATGCCATCTGAGGGTGAAGTTACAACTGTTATCGGTACATTACCTGTTGCAGAGACATTTGGATTCTCAAATGACATCCGTGCAGCATCGCAAGGTCGCGCTGTATGGAACTCAGAGAATATCGGATTCGAAATTCTACCACCTCAACTCTTCGACAAGGTCGTTGGCACAATTAGGTCTCGTAAGGGATTGAAGCCAGACCCTAACCCTGAGGACTATTACGCTGAGTGATGTAACTAGCATAACTTGATTCATCAGCATTAATGCAGATGAGGTTGTGGGATTATCATGGCTGAAGTACTTGGTATATTCATCTCCGAAGGCGGAGTACCCAAGTTACCAATCGATTCAGTCGAGATTGGATATTTGGGCCTTGCAGGTGATTCACAACAAAATAAGAAGTTTCATGGCGGACGACTAAGGGCAGTCTGTGTATTAGAAAATGAATTACTACTGAAGTTGCAAAATGAAGGACATCCAATTCTACCAGGCCAGACGGGGGAGAATCTATTGGTCGAAGGATACAACCTAGAAATAGGCTCAATTTTTACCGTTGGAACTGCCGAATTACAAGTCGTTTCAGCAACATCACCTTGCTATAAAATTGCAGACTCATTTATTGAGGCTAATTTTAATCGTATTTCTCACGAAAAAAATCCTGGAGAAACTCGTTGGTATTGCAAAGTTCTGAAAACTGGAACTGTCAGAATATCCTCTTGAGTTGATAGTCGGTTAGTTCACGTAATGCCCTCATTGCAGGTCCATCTGGTAGTCGATCTAGGCAATCATGGGCATTTCTGTGATAAGATTCCGCCCTAGCTCGTGCATAATCTATCGAACCTAGGTCCTCTAGAGCCTTATGCGCACTAGCAATCTGTTCAGCATTTACAGTATCGCCCTTACCTAAGACTGCGAGTAAATCATCTTTAGATTGGGAGGGCGGCTGGTTTAGAGCATGGATTACCATCAAAGTGCGCTTACCTTGAGCAACATCACTTCCACTTGGCTTACCAAGAGTATCGGAATCGGACAAGACATCGATTAAATCATCCATTAATTGAAAACAAAGTCCTAATGCAAGACCCCAATCATGCATGCATTGAATTGTATCAGAGTCGGCACCTGCAAGATGAGAGCCAACTTCAGCACAGGTGAGGAACATTGCTGCTGTCTTACCATGAATCATGTTGATATATTCATCTTCAGTAACCCATTCTTGGTCTTCGAATTCAATATCCAATTGCTGACCTTCACTACACTTGCGAACCATACGGCCAATTCTCTTCACTAAGAACGGTACCAATTCCGCTTCGATTCCTTCAGCAACAGCCATCGCTTCAAATGCAATAGCTAACATTGCATCTCCTGCATTAATTGCAGTTGGCAAATCATAAGCGATATGAACAGCAGGACGACCACGACGAATATCATCATCATCCATGATATCATCATGAACCAATGTGAAATTATGAATTATTTCTATTGCAGCACCAACATCTAGTAAACCTGAATGCGAATCTCCAACTGCCTTGGCTACCAACCAAGGAAGTGTTGCACGAAGTCGCTTACCTCCACCTTCAACTAGATGCATCATGGCTCCAGATAATCTATCTAGAGATGTATGTGTCAGTGCCCTTTCAATTCTCAGTTCAACCAAGTCTTTGACTTCAGCAATACTTGTCATAAGGTCTGCACCCGTTGCATTGGGCAAGAGATGAGATACATCACCCATATCGTGAATTAAATCATCGGGTTTGAGGCAACCTGGACGCCACCAATCATCATCCATCAACCTAGCAGCAATACACCTGAACCATGGTGCGATAATATTTTCTGAATCATCAGCAATCAATAATTCCTCAAGTTCAGATTGACTAACCCATTTAATTTCACTGACCTCATTTGGGTTTGGATTTACATCCACATCAGCATGAATTACTAAGCAGTGATCGACTTCTCTTTCAATCCAATTCTCATCTTGACGTGCTTGGTATCGCATTTTTGTGACGAAATGAAATTTATCAAGCGGTACTTGGGATGGTGCAATCCCCAATTCTTGTTCCAACTTTCTAACAGCTGCTCTCTTAACACCTAAATCATTCTTGGATTCCATTTCATCTTCACTGTGCAAAGGATGTGAGCAACAGGAATTTGCCCATACATCGGGGAATGTAATCTTATGAGATGCCCTTCGTTGTAGAAGTAAACGGCCAGATGAATCGAATAAAAGTACACTAAACGCTCGGTGATAAGAACCCACTTGGTTATGACTGTCAAATTTTGAAATTGGACCTATTACCTCATCATCCTCGGTTACTTGAATGACCGCTTCAGCCATCAGAGACTCTTGTACTGAGTCACTACCTTGCAATGCAGCAATATCAGCCTGCATTTGGATAGTTGGAACATCCTCAATGGTATACCCCGACATAGTGCTCTCCAAATGTTGGGTTTCGGGCCCACTACATCAACAGTTCCCTGCAATAATGCGGGTCCCAAGAACGGACTTACCCTCTATTGCACCGAGAACCCTTTCAGGATGCTCGCCATTTACTATCATGACATCTATCCCTTTTTGTGAAATCATGGCGCCTCTAGCGGCTTTGAGGCCTATTCCACCGGTTACATCGATTTCAGATTCATGTTCACCAACGAATTCTAGTTCAGGATGCCATACCTCAATCAAATCATCAGGACCGGCTTGTGAGGGTGGAACTTTCAATATTCCATCAACTCCACCAATAGCAAATACTGCTCTTTCGACATTAGGCAATTCTGTTGCATAGCGGAGAATAATATCATCTCCAGATAAGATACCAAACTCGTTCTCATCTTCATTTACGACATCGCCATACAATACTGTAACGCCATCAAATATTGGTAGTTCACCTTTGAAATTAGGACCTGTTCCGGTCGCCCATTCATGAGGTGGGAATGCTTTTGCAGAGATTCCATGTTTTTTCAGAGAATTAAGAACGATACTATTCAATTTGAACATATCCGAACGAACTTCTTCAATGGCTTCATCCTGTAAAATACCATCAACTCGGCCTTCGGCTAGACGAAATTGTTTAGCCTTCAAATGACCAAATGAGCCAGCCCCATGTACTATTACAAGTTGTTTGGTAGAATTGGAGCAGGCTTTGGCCAATGCATCGATGACTTCAGAATTTACGGTACAGAGTTGGTCTTTGTGAGTGATTAGTCCACCACCCCACTTGATAACGACTATTCCGCCCATGCTTATGCCATACATTTCCCACTAATGTGTGCATTGGATTTACATGGGAGTTTGAACAGGACCATATCATGTCAGAGTCACCAAGTGTAGATGAGTTCATCCGCCACATGCAGGCTGAATTGGATGCCTGCGAGGATATTGTTGACAAAGAAGAACGTCAAAAAAGGCAATGGCAGATTGAATCTACCCTACTTATGGCTATAGAATTCTCAGAACGCTTCAAAGAATTGTCAAAACTTGGTCAAAACCCAATCAAAATCGTACAAGCTCTATCTATGCCAGATGGAGCAAATTCAGAAATCGCAAAGCAAGTAATGGCAATTGCAAGTGGAATGTGTCCCTCATGCGGAACATCAATGGAGTCCGACCTCGACTTCTGTTCTAATTGTGGAAATTACGTAGAATAATTATTCTTCTTCTTCCCAGGTTTTAATCATATCCAGTATTGCAGGGTCTTCTGCTTCAACGTGGTAAAGATATTCTGCTGGCATTTCTTCACAAAGGAATACTGTAGTACCTGCTCGCCAAATAGTGTACCCATCAGCGACCGCTCTTGTAGTATCGACTTCAAGAATTGCTGGACGGCTAATACGAACATGTCCTGCTTCCAAAGCATTAGAAATTGTACGGGATAAGTGGACGTGCTTCCTGTCACCGGTTGTAATTCCTAGTTCCATATGAGTAGCAACCGCTTCAGGGTCACAAGGCCAATACAAAGCATCAGGAATTTCATCAGTAGGTAGATCAAGTTCCAATTCGATAGAGTGGCCATAGGTTGCCCTAATCATTTCACCCTCGACCTGGTAACGTCCTTTTACGTCAGCGTTAGCAATAGCCTCGAAATGCCAACCGCGCAGCCAATGGTAATGGCGGCGTTGTCCTTGAATTGATTCTGACAGTTCACGGGAGTTTACCCAACCGTTCAAATCCATCTCAACGCCAAATTTCTCTGGAGCATGCCGCAACACTAAGGCGAGCATTCGTCCAAGGCTATTGGATTCTCTATCTGACATTATGAACTTCCCCTCAGCATTGCATGTAGGGCAGTTTGTTCCGCTGAAATGACCGTGGGTCCTGCATTGTCGCAGCATGATTATCATTCCGCCGACAGGCGGGTCGTTGTTGAACCTTGTGGACCGAGAGTTAGTTGAACCGTGTAGTAGTGGAGGTGTCATGGTCGATGTTGCTGTCATTGGTGCGGGACAGACAAAGTTCGGTAATCACGCCCTTGGTTTGAAGGGTATGTGGTCCGAATCCGCAGAGAATGCGTTTGCTTCTGTAGATGGGGATTTTGACCCATCTATGGTAGATGAAGCATTTATTGGTTCGATTGCATTTGGTGGTGGCCAGATTGGCAATACTGCCGCATTGCTAACCGAACATACAGGAATGGATAATATCCCTGTAAGAAGAGTGGAAAATGCATGTGCTTCATCGGGATTCGCCTTTCGAGATGCTTGGATGGCAATCAAGAGTGGCCAAGCAGATATTGTTGTAGCCGGAGGGATTGAGAAAATGAATGACCTCACTCCCGAAAGGAAGCGTTACTGGTTAGGAGTAAGTGGCGATACTGAATGGGAAAGACTAGCAGGACTAACCTTTCCAGGAACTTATGCACTTATGGCTAGAAGGCACTTCCACGAGTACGGCAGTGTTCATGATGACTTGGTTAATATTTCAGTCAAGAATCACATGCATGGCCTAGATAATGAATATGCACATATTCGTAAGGATGTGTCTTTTGATAAAGCTCAAAATGGATTCATGGTGGCTGATCCACTTACTCTATACGATTGTTGTCCGACATCAGATGGTGCTTCAACGGTCATTCTCGCAGCAGACCACGTCGCTAAATCATTGTGTGAAGACCCGGTTTGGGTACTTGGCTCAGGCGCTGGAAGTGATAATTTAGCATTACATGACAGACCATCTATCACACAACTAGTATCAACTCAACGTGCTGCAATCAGCGCTTATGATCAAGCAGGAATAACTGCCAATGATATCGACCTAGCAGAAGTTCATGATTGTTTTACAATCGCAGAACTAATGGCTACAGAAGATCTTGGTTTTGCACAAAGAGGCGAAGGTGGGCTATTTGCTAGGGAGGGCAGAGGTAGACGAAATGAAGGCGACGTCACTATCAATGCCAGTGGTGGACTGAAGTCTAAGGGTCACCCTCTTGGAGCTACAGGAACTGGACAAATTGTAGAGGTATTCAAGCAACTTCGTGGAGAAGTTGAATCAAGCCGCCAAGTAAGGGATGCATCCATCGCACTGACTCACAATGTTGGTGGCTCTGGTGCTACATGCGCAGTACATGTATTTGGGAGGGATTTGAATTGAGTTCAAATCAATCCGTCGATTGGCAAGGTAACTTAGCGTGCTTGAAGGATGAAGGTCTGGTGATTAAGAGTAGGCATGTTGTTGAAGGAAAGCATGTCTTTGGACCCGACAGCGATTACACGACATTAGCAATTAGTGGCCTAGCCCTACTATCTGAAGAGTGTGATGTCAAACAGATAAAAATAGATTCTAATATCGATGAGTTTCCATTGCAAGCATGTGGTTACTTGATTGATAGTTCAGCGGATTGGAACATATCTTGCGACTCGGAGTCAGCATGTATCTCTATATCCAAAAGCGAGGATTTGACATGGGAGGCCAATGGTGAAGAATTTGATACTGAATTGTATGCCAAGATTCAAGATGCCTGGGTCAAGGAACTGAATGCAGTTAGTCAAGGAGCATTTGTTTCTGAACAGGCTTACAGAAGTGGAGCACCATCTAGGATGAATTTCATCAGCCAACAACTCGGCGATATCAGAATATGGCCACCTCGGGAAATGATTGGTGACCAACGACCACAT
>Ga0209709_10000921_pt1 | contig 27627 bp, 25 predicted proteins | sample ArcticOcean_MG_C_2_FD_187435 | JGI IMG/M metagenome (GOLD analysis project Ga0209709, IMG submission 187435) | Marine microbial communities from western Arctic Ocean - ArcticOcean_MG_CB4_136 (SPAdes) (version 2) | ecosystem: Environmental > Aquatic > Marine > Oceanic | place: Arctic Ocean...
AACAATACACTTGTCAATAGAGGTGTTTGCAACTCTTCATACAGACTATCTAATCGATCTACCTGTTGTTTTTTTCTTTGATTTTCCTTTAACATATTCTCCATTGTGGTAGATTCTTCTTCTATATATTGATTGTTTTCTGATTGAGGAACAAAATTAGGTTTAATCTGTTCATCTTGGACAATATGTTCTGTGTTTTGCTGTATATCTCTAGAGGGTAAACTAGTACCACCCTGGGCTTGCTGTAAACCCTGAACGATTTGATGTATGGAGTCTTGACTTAATTCTGTTGTAGATTGATTTCTTATTGTATTTGCAACATTTTGTTCAACTTTATCACTAACTTGCATAACAACATTATTTTTTTGAGATACTTCGTTAGGCAGGGCAGATATTTCGGTAGCCATTATATAAATTAGATTAGATAAGGTATATAATCTAATTTACGCAAAATTTAACTAATTTACGCAAAATTTACTAATTTTTTTGTTTCGTCACATTTTTCTATTTGTTCATTAAATTTGTAGCACTTATTATTATATTTAAATACTTGTCCCTTAACTTTGCTTAATGTCGGACCTCGGAATATAATACAATTTCGTTCATTACATACTTTTCTAAATATAGTGGCCAATCCCAATCCCAATAACATAGAAATAATGTATCTTCCGGGCTTGCTGTATATTAATCTCCTTAAATCCATATACTATATATGGATATAATTTATTGAATATTATATGACCTTATTTTTTTGTCATCTGACGGGCATTTTACTTCAGATGATGTAAAGCGAAAACAATTATCAGCCTTATCCTTAAACATTATCTTATCTTCATTGTCTGGATTTGGATAGACATAGATTATTTGAGATGGGGGCATTGATATATATACTAAAAATATACCAACTGCTAAACTTAAAATAAAAACAGGTACACTAAGGAACTTCATCTATATAATGTTATTTTATTTAATTTTTTTGTAGAAAGAATGACAAAAAGGTAGTTTTTCTTACCTTTTTACAAAAAGGTAGTTTTTCTTACCTTTTTACAAAAAGGTATTTTCAAAAAAGGTATGTCATTTGAGTTTCAATACTTTCAACAGTCTTATTAATAATATATTTCGGCATCATCTTTAATGCACCTTTTGAATTTTTATTTTCTTCTTTTTCAATGCTTATATTATCATACTTCAAGTTTCTAATTTCTTCTTGAAGTGGTAAAATAGTATTTTTATAAGTTTCAATAGCATGTATTAAAATGGGTTTATGATCTTCTTTTTTATATTCTTTCATGTTTTTTTTAAAATCACTTGTTAATTGGTTAAGTTCTTTTTGTTTTTCATTAATGTATTCTTGTTTTAATTTGAAAGTATTGCTTTCTTCCATTTCAAGAATTTTGGTTTTTTTATCATATAATTCTTGATATGTATCTTTTTCATGAATATTTTCGTCTAATAATTCCTTCAATCTTCTAAATTCTTTTAAGACAATATCTTCACTCTGGGTTTGAAAAAGAAGATCTAATTTATAAACCATGATATCTTGTTTAATATCACTAATAATATCTATTTTTTCCCGAATAATGGTGGGTAAGTGGACATGTTTTGGTTTTTTTAAGTCAATGTCAAGCGAACATTTTCGTTCAACATTGCACTGCGCTTTTAAATGTGTTTCTGTTATTTCAAAAATAGTTCCTCCAGATTTATTACAATTGACACAACGGCGTTTTGCGTCAAATTTCTGCAATTCTTCTTTTATTAGTGGAATATTTCTAGGGTGCTTTTTTTTAAGTGTTTTAATAGTTCCATTTCTTTTGTTGTCATATTTTTCTTTTAATTCCCAAAATGTATTGTATGCTTCTAAATAATCTTCATAACTCATTTATATTTATGAGTTATAAAATTTTTTATGCAATACTTCAAATGGACTTTCAAATTTTGGGAGATCTGTAATTGTTTGGTTCAAAACTTGGGCTTTTTTTGTCTGCATTTTACGAACTTTTGTTATAAAATAATCCCTTTTTAACTTTTTTGCATTTTCTCTATCTTTTTCTGTTGGTCGTGTTTTATATTTATAAATCAAATAAATTGTTATGATAAAAACAAACAATCCAAAAAAACTAAGATTAACCATGTAGTAATTTATTTCAGTTCGTTGTTTATGACATTTCTTCAATGTTTCTCCTAAAAAATATTTAACTCCCGGTTCTGTTAAACTGGGTCTATTTTGTGTAAAATCCATATAATTAATGAACCTAAAATCTAAAAAAAATTTATACACAATATCTATATGGTATCTATTGCTTCATCAATTCTTTTTTTTTCAATTACAACAATTGCATATTTCGTCATAAAACATTTATTAGCAGATAAGTTTAATGCGAGGAATTCAGGTATTGCTATAGCATGCACTGCTGTTTATTTAGCAATAATCGTTTCTACCCAAACATATATTAATGTCAAAAATGCTAAAGAAAAATGCGGCGGTACACCACAAACCCTGTCAGCAATATATTATACTTTTATTCCGTATCTAATGATTTTCGGAACACTTATGTTAATTCTCATGTTTTTTCCCGGATTTAAAGCACCTTTTTCAAATACATTAGGATATGGAATTGTAAGTTTGCCGTTTATGAATATAAAACCTACCTTCATGAATATATTAAAAACAGACAGCAATAATAAATTACTTAAAACCGTTTATGAAGATCCATCTCTCATGATTAATGAGATGACGCCTACCAACTTTTTCGTTTTTCTTAAAAATATGGGATCGGCTCAAAACTCTATTTTAAGTCCAGATTATCAGCGATTTATTCCTTCTTTATATGATTTAGTTGTAGTTAAAAATAGTGTTTCTAAATTTATCTGGTTTTGGTTAACAGGTGTTTTAGTAATACTAAATTCACATAGTTATATCATGTCCATGAAATGTAACAGAACCGTTGATGAACTTTCTAGTAAACTTGACAAAGCATTAAGCAATCCCAAGAAAGCAAGGAAAAAACAAAAATGGAAAATAGGATATTAAGCGGATATTACAACACTATAAACAAAACATTAATATGATAAAAATCAATAAATTATATTTTCTAAAATATAATTTATCATAATAAATTTAAACATATTATCCTTAAAAATTTAAACATATTATCATCTAAAATTTAAGTTTTGGTGATGCTATGTAGTACAAAACTAACAGATAACACATCATAGATAGTATCAGTGTTAAAAACCAAATAGGGATAATTGTTTTTTTACTTGATCCTAATCCAAACTGTCTTAATGAACCATCTTTTTCATATAAAAATGCGGGTTCTATTACTTGTATGATGGCAAATATAATTATAAATAAAATAATGGCAACAGACGTTATATTTTTACGTATATAGGTACGATACATGATAAATTATATATAGATAAGTTTTTTAAATAAAAAGTTTTATTTAAAATGTTTTAAAAAAGTTTTACATATAGTCAACTTCTTCTCTATCATCGTTATCTTCTTCGGGAATTGCACTTAAATTGTATACTTCTGCGTTGATTTGTCTCTGGATGTCTTCTTGATCAATAAAATCAAAATTATCACTATCTATCATTTTTAATCCATAAATTTCACTGCTAAATTCCGTGACTTCGTCTCGCACACCGCTTTTTAATTCCATAATAGCCTGTTGTTCCAATTCTTCCCTTTCTTTATCATATTGATTTTCATCGTATTCATATATTGCCCGTGTTTGACCAATACCCCAATCTCCTAAACTATGATTTTTCATAATGTTCTCAACCTTTCTTTCTTCATCCGCTAAATCACGGAAAGTTGCCGTTATTTTTGCCTTTTCCTTTTCTTTAGATTTCAATACATTTTTGGTTACCTCTTCTGGTGTGATATTCAATGTTTTCTTATATGATTCTAGCATTTTCAAATAATTAGATATAAGATTACATGATACTTTTTCCAATTCTTCTCTTTCTCCTCTCAATATCATATCATCTACACCCAGTCCTGCACCCAGTCCTGCATCTAATTCTTCACCAAATTCTTCTGTTTTATCATCTGTTTCAAAATCCAATTCGCTTTCAAAAGCATCTAAATATAGCATAATAGATGAAAGAAAAATATAATAACCTATTTTTTTCACCATTTTACCATTAAAAATACTATTTAATGGTTGATCACCCATAATTTTCGAATAAAAAGGTATTGCATCCATAATCATCAATAAATCTCCATTGTGTTTTAAAACATAACTCGAAATCGCATTTATATTTTTATCCCCATAATATTTGGTAAAATATCCATAATCTCTTTCCATAATTTTATTCACATCACCTACATGTCTCTGACTAAGATTCCAATGAGAAGGGACAGTATGTTTTTTAACTTTATTTAATATAATATTTGGGAAACTTGTTATCATATCTCTCGACATTTGTTTCAACATATTGAAAATTGTATGACCAGTCTGGTCATCTTGATACATATAAATTTCCTCTCCAACCAACTTCCAATTCAATATAAATCTCTCCGATCTTATTTCTGATTTCTTTGTTTTCTTTCGACTTTGTAAACCATAATCCAATATAAGATCCTTGTGGTTTCTTTTTAATTCCCCGTGTTCATGTAGTTTTTCAGTAATAGTCATAGACATCTCTTCATTCCAATTATCCAATTTACTGTTAAATTCATCTATAAAGGTTTGAGATGATTTATCATCCTTATATGAGATATCAAATCGGTCTATCAATTGGTGTAATATATCAATAAATTCTGAATTATGAATATCAATCTTATTTTTTTCCTTCAAATGTTCAGATATAAGTTCCAAATTCATTTTTTCTGTAATAATAGGAGGATCAATATCAAAATGAATGATGTTTTGTCTAGAAATGTAATGTATTAATGCTTTCAATGTATCATTTGAATAATTTAAACCTTCGCTTTTCATAATATCTATTTTTCTCTCCAAACTATCAGAAGATTTATATGCCGCTGAATTCTTAACACACAGTCTTTGCAATTCATCATCTAATGTAACCCCGCTATTAAACTGACAATATTTTATAAAACTTAGATATACAACACTTTCATTGAACTCCGGAGAGATTTTTGAAAACACAAGTTTGGTATCCTTATCTATAACAAATAATGATGGTACTAATAATTTCACATATTTTTCGTATATCTCACTCGATTTTCTTACCCGTTCATTGTATTTTTCAATTGATTTTTCCTTATTTGTAAAATAATAATATGTACTTGTTTCACCTCCCTCATTACAGCAAGCATTTTCCAAAAAAGGAATATTATCAGCACTAGCCAGTATCATAGGTTCATTATTAATGGCTTTTTGAACAGATTCAAAAATAGAAAAACAATTCTTAACAATATTTCCATATAAATTCCATAACCGATAAAATTGTTCTACATTATCAGACCTAATATCTTTTTTTAATAAGTCTTCAAATCCCTCACCCAAATCATGCAAATCACTCACTTGTATCGGGATAAGAGGTGGTAAATAATTACTCCATTGTTGAACATCAAAACTTTCCGGAATAAATTCAATGTCTTTATTTTCCATATTCCATAATCTTTTTTGTTGCAATTTTTCAACAACATAATCAATATTAATAACCTTTTCATTCATAAAAATATGTAAATTTTCGTTTAATTTATCAACCTTGGTTTGAAAATTTTCCTTGTTAACTCTCGGTAACACTTTCCACGGGCGATCATTTCCTCTCTTCAAATGAACCAACAAACAATTAAAATAATTCACAAAACTCAAATCACTATTTCCATTAAGAGGATAACCATTAAAAGATTTAATACATATAGAAAATGTTACATCTGATACTATATTAGGCGTTGCGCATTGAACACCGATAATGTATGCAGCACTTACAGATTTCAACAATATTTCATCATGTTTTGTTTCGTATGGTTTTACTTTTTTACCCTTTTTCTTTTTTCTCTCCGCCAACTCATTGTATTTCTTCTCGTCCATCAAATTTTTATTTAAACATTCAATTGTCAATCTAACCATAAAACTATGTTCAGTTTCACTATCTATTTGTAATTTTTTATCGAAAGCATGTAGTAAATTACTTACATGTTTGGCTAACCGTGTTTGGTAATCAAATGTACTGTCCTTAACATTAGAATATTTAAAACTCTGTATATCAACATTTTCTATCATAATTTCGCGAGATACAATCTTATAGCCACTTGCGTCATAACCTTCGCTATCGTCAAACTCAATTAATTTTATAATATAACCACTGTGTTTATCTATAATTTTACCATTATCATCACTTAATTGTCCTCTCGTATCACATATTATTGCCAATATATCTTCATAAACACCATGATAAATAGATGCACCCAATGATTGGTAAAAAGTAGGTAACAATTTTGTATCTGTATCTATGCAATAATACCAAAATTCACTCTCATCTGTATTATTTAAATCATGCTCCCTGCAATATTTTTCAATAAATAATAATATATTGTTTAATTTATCGATCAGATCATTTTGAGATAAAATAGTATCCCTAAGTATAGCATAAGGTGAAACCGTCACATCTTGAATATCTAACGTGGACGCAATTTTTAACTGGATAATATCTCTCTGAATATTCTTCATGGTTTTCATTTTTTTTAAATTATTAATATTTGCCAATGATTTTTTAAAGTTTTGTTTTATATTAATAGTTAATTCCGATATAGACATGCGTATCTGTTGCTCTAATTTTGCGGTTAATTCAGATAAGAAATTTTTTCGTATAATCTCCTTACTTTCATCTAATCCAATACATTGTTTTTTAATTTGAATACAACTATCTTTCAAGTTGCAAAAATTAACCGTATCTATAGACTGTCCTTCCAATGATTTATCTAATTTCCATTTATTATTTTGACGCACATAATATTTATAATCCATATCACCCAAGTCTAATAATGCATAATCTCCATTTTCAACGTGTTTCGCCCCTAAAATCATGGCTGATGCATCTCTTAGTGCCTTTTCTTGAGTAAGTCCATTATTTTTCACCAAAAACTCACTAAGTTTTTCAACGAGTTCTTCGGGTTCAATGTCGGATTGTTTTTCCCTCCAAACATTACCAATATCATAAGGGGTATCATCATATTTTCTATCAAAGAAAATGTCGACGTCAGATCTACTATCTCTTTCTAAGTCTTCAATATCATTGTATTTTTTTGCAAGTATTATGGGATCACAATCTGAAGATTTCCCCATTCCTGATGCTAATTCTATACTATCTAGTTCTTCTTTGATGCTATTTTCTAAATCAATAGGTTGAACCAAACTCATTTGCCCCAATGCTAAGGCATTCAAGTATGTTCGTCCACAATCAACATCAATGATTTTCTTAATAGAAGTATCGGTATACATATCATCTGAAATATTATAAGCATCTTTGGCAAAAATATCAACATCATCTGTTTTTATTTTATCCAATAAACTAGATAATATTGTATAACTCTCGTAATTTTCCAATCCAGATAAATATTTGGTGTATTTACCTTTATTTATAATTATCTTTTTCTTAATTTTCTCTATCTCATCATATACAAACGACATAATTTCATTATACTGTTTAAATGTTATATCGTCACTATAAATTAGAAAAGGTTCTAGTTGTTGAATAATTCTATAAAAAGACACTCCGTTTTTAATATTTGACTTATAATTCTGAAATAATTTTTTTGTGTTAGGTATCATTGTATTTAAAAATTTATCATATATTTCAACATCATCTGTTCTGTCATCATATTTTCTTAATTCCTCAAAATCTATATAATTTGATTTATCAAACATGATAACATCTTTACTCTTTTTTTTCTTTTTTTTATTTTTTTTTGAGTGATTTATCGGTTCTTCATTCTCAATAATAGTTCTTTTTTTAAAGTTTGTTAATTCGTTTAATACTTTAAAATAGGAGAAATTTGTTTTGTTCAAGTTGGATTTGTCGTAAATAGAAGACGATGGTAAATTAATTCTCGAATGTTTAATAATTGAATTAGGTAATGTAAAAAATCCCTTTAAAAATAGAGTATCGTTTGAGGTTAATTTATCTGTGTATAAAATACTTTTTTTATTTTGTGGGTCAGGATTTACAAGATGTGTTAAACCGGTATTTAAACGCTGCATAACAAATCTATTCTGATTAATAGACACGTTTGTTTTATAAATTAAATCATCTGATGAGGACATAGTAGTTGAATAAAAGTCTGAGATGTTATCAAGTATAACGTCAAAATCGCTTTCTATTTCTTTTATTTGTATAATATTTGTTAATTCATTTGGTTCAATATTGGGTGTAAAATATTGATTTAAATTTTGATAAAGAAATTCATATTTATTTTGTCCATCTGGAATGTTATTTCTCAAATATTGGTAAATAAGATCAAATTCATCGCTTAAAGCAAAATCTATTCCTAATATATTTGCGGAATCATCGTCATTTTCGTCTACAATATGCTCTTTATCATATAAGTTTTTCTTATTTTTTATAACAGGTATAATCCATTCTAATTTTTTATTAAAAACTTTAAAATTTTCAACAAGTGGTTTATAATTTGATCCTTTTTTAAACATATGCTCTGCGTTTCCTTCTTTATCAAATTTTGAAAATTTCTTTCTTAATTGTTTAAATCTTTCAATTATTATATGTACTTTATTAAGTTGTGATTTGGTTCTTTCTGTGGAAGGAATAGATGCTAATAATTCATCTAGTAAATCACCTGTTTGCATTTCTACACTATAACGTTTTTCCTTTTCAGAGACATGTATTTGTTCAGTTATTTCACCCATGTCTTCATCTTCCACAATTATATCTTCTAAATCAATAAAGGCCTCTTTAATATGTTCAAGTTGTTCTTCTGTGTCTAAATATAATTCTAAATCTAAATCTTCTTCTTCTTCGTCTTCTTCTTGCCCTTCTTGTCCTTCTTGCCCTTCTTGTCCTTCTTGCCCTTCTTGTCCTGATGTTTTCTGGGATAGTTGTGTATTTTCGATATCAATTGGTTCTTCTTCATCTGATTGTTTTGTTTTGGGTTTTTCAATATGTTGAATACTTACTATGTTTAGATCCTTAGGTATACCCTTATATTCAAAATCTATATAAAATGCTTGTTTATCGGGATATCGCGTAATTTCTATCATATCTTCTTCAATATCTGTAATTTGTCCATTAATGACCAATGGAATTTTTCCTTCAAAATAAATACTTACCCAAACGGGAGGTATTAAATCATTTTGTTTTGCATAACCTTTTTCTACAGGATTATCTAAAATAAATATACTTTCAATACTTTCATCTGTTATATTACCATCCAGAATATTCAATGTAATACTTGATAAATCATCTTGTTGTATTAGATCTATTTTTTCATTATCTAAATAATCTATAATAAATATTTTTTCATGAATTTTTAAATTTTCAGTAGCATTTATTTGAATAATTTGCCCTAATTCCAAAAATATTAGTTCTGATTGTTTGCTAATCTCAGACATTACTTATATTTATAAAAGAAATTATATATTGGTTTATACTTTATAATAAAAAACATAAAGATACCTCAATAATAAATAAATAAATGCCTAGTTACGCTCCATTGAAAGTAATAGAATCAGAAAATATATCTCAAGATGTTGATTTTACTATTAAGAATAAAGATAAATATAATATTATAAAATACAAAAAAGATAGATTAAATAATTCTAATATGAGTACATTAGGATTATTAAGATCGGTAATTATGGGGGATGGTAAAATTTTATGTTTTAGTCCACCCAAATCTATATATTTCGATATTTTTACTAGTAAAAATAATATTGAAGATTGTTATTTTGAAGAATTTATTGAAGGGACAATGATTAATGCTTTTTGGGATCCTTATATAGAGGATTGGAATATTGCTACAAGAAGTAATATAGGTGCAAAATGTAAATATAATGTAAATTCAAATAAAACATTTCGCTATATGTTTTTAGACGCAATGAATCATTGTGGATTAGAGTTTCAACACTTGGACAAAAATTTTATATATAGTTTTGTGTTACAACACCCAGAAAATAGAATTGTTATACCAATTATAACGCCAACAATACAGTTAGCAGTCGTATATAAAGTTGTTACAGATGATAATGGTGATCAAATTGTAGAAAAAATAGAAAACGAGGGATTATCTATGGTAAATACTGTAAAAAAATATACATATGAAAGCCTAAAGAATAATTTTGGGGGTAATTGGGAAAAACTGAGATGTTATTTTAATGATGATGCATTAGATTATAAAACACATGGTATAGTTGTATATAATAAAGAGGGTGAGAGAATGAAAATTCGTTCTAAAAATTATGAAAAGATTAAAATGTTAAAGGGAAATAGTCCCAAACTACAATTTCATTATTATTATTTGAGACAAAATGGATTAGTGAAAGATTTTTTACAATTTTATCCAGAACATAGAGATGAGTTTCGTACGTTAAGAACTGATTTACATAGTTTTACAAACCAACTATATCAATATTATATTGAATGTTATATTAAAAAAGAGATTGCTAAAAAAATAAAGGAGTATCCATATAATTTTAAAATTCATATGTTCAATTTGCATAAACATTACATGAATAACTTGAGACTGGATAAAAAATTTGTATCGCGTCAAGTTGTCATTGATTATATTAATAATTTACATCCGGCAAAATTAATGCATTCTATAAATCATACGTATAATAAGCATAAAAGAGAAGAAAAGACTGCCATAAATATAACGATCGCCTAATTACATCCATAATCAATTAAACATATCCTCCCCTAGAAGTATTCTTTTAAATTTGTAAAAATATTAATACCTGTTTTACATGCGTATCCGACAATTGATCTTGTATTGTCATCAGTGAAATTTTCAGGAGAACGGAAACTCATTCTAATAATAGAATCTGTATCATGTGGATGCATTTTAATAAATCCTACATAATCTAGAACGCGATCACCGCCTAAATAATATTCTTGGTGTAAAATATATTCAATTACTTTACCTATAGTATAATCTTCGTTTTCCAATGTAATATCTACGCTATTTGCCATGGTTGTTTTTTCTTTATTGATAATAAGTTTTTCATTTTGACAAAGTTCATATAGTCTGCTGAGCCGGTTAATAATATTATCAATGGCCAAATGAACTAATTCAATATTAGTATAAACGCCAATAGTTTCTATTTTAAAATCGAAACTGTCATTTTTATAAAATCTTTTTCCTTTTAATAAATACCAATTTTTTCTAAATCCAGTAATATCTTGTGATGAATAACCCTTTTCTTCAAGTTCTTGCTCATGTGTCTCCCATTGTGAGTTTTGTTCTACTCTGTCGGGAGTATTAGCATACGCACATGTAGATACCGTATTATACATACCATTTTTTTCTGCATTTGATATAGATAATTTACATTCTATATGAATTTCTTGGCCGGGAATATTATTAGATATTTTTGGACGTAATCTTGTAAATAATATATACCCGTTTGTTAGTTTATCAGGAGGAAACATTTTTTTAACATCTTCTTCCTCTAAATATGTATCACTTGATATATTTTTAACTTTGAAATCTTTAGTAGTAATGTATACAATAGAATCTGAATCGTTAACTTCATTTACCTCAATAAGTAAATCATCAATAAGGGTGTGATCTTTTATATAAATAGGGATACATCCTAGTCTTTGTTTTAAAATTTCATTATTAAATCTAGTAGTATTCTTATGGATTTTTATGTCATTTTTTTCTAAAGATCCATCCATTACAACTACATTAATATTGCTCAACAAAGTTCTTCTTATAGCATTTGCGATGCTAACATTTGTATTTTCCAATGTAAATGATAAAATATCATTAGTTTCAATGGATTCTTTAACATTAGGCAATTTTATAGAACTTTTAGGAATATTAAATGACTTACTCTCCATAGAAGATTGGCTCATATATACAATAACTAACATAGTTTTTTTAATATTAAATTCAATTTTAATATTAAACTTTTAAAAAAAGTTTACAAAAACAAACTTTTTATAAAAAAGTTTACAAAAACAAACTTTTAAAAAACAAACTTTTTATAAAAAAGTTTAAGTTAAATTTAGGATAAATAAGACTTGCGGATATATTAATGAGCAGTGTTTTATATTATAGTAAATATTGTGATAATTGCAATAAATTATTATATGAACTAGGTAAATCAGATATATCAAAACAAATACATTTTTTATCAATAGATAAACGTGTTGAAAAGAATAGTAAAATATATATAGTTTTGGAAAATGGATGTGAAGTTTATTTACCTCCAAATATAACAAGAGTGCCTACTTTATTACTATTAAATATGGGAAACAAAATGATTGTCGGTAAGGATGTTATTAATTATTTTAAACCACAATTAACTCAAGATAAAGAACAGGCTACAAAAAGCAATATGGAACCAATGGCTTTTTCTACATATGAAATGGGCATAACTATGTCTGATAATTATTCATATTTAGATCAGACGAATGACGAAATGTCTGCAAAAGGAAACGGTGGTTTACGACAAATGCATAGTTTTGTAACATTGAATTATGATGATAAAATACATACTCCCCCAGATGATTATGAACCTGACAAAGTAGGTAATGTAGATTTAGGAAAATTACAAGCGGAACGTGAGAATGAAGTTAATTTACCTTCTCAATAATGTTTTCTCAATTAAGTTATTTAACATATAATTGTGAATAACATATAATTGTGAATAATAGTTTAAATAATAATATGTATATTTGTTTAGTAATGCCCAACTTAATTAAGGTATTTAATGAACATTTAATTGATTTTTTAGACGATGTTATAAGTATTTTTCCCGAAAATACTGATTTACAAACTGGACAAACATTCATAATTGGTATTAAAAAAATAAATCCTAAGTCGTTGATTAAAATATGGAAAATGTCGGTTAATGATATTTATTTGGATAAAATTAATGATGGTAATATGGATTTTTTTCTAACCAAAGATTATTCTCAAGATATACCTCAACAAACATCCACCAATGTTTTAACTATTATTGAGGATATAAAGGTATTATTGCGTGAAACAACCGAAGAAAATAAGGAAAAATCATTAAAATATGTCCAGAATTTGTGTAAAATTTGTAAATTATATTACGATACTAAATAAAATATACTTTAACATAAGTATAATTTAAAACTTAATTTTAAATTATACTTATAATGGCTGAAAACAAAAATCCAAAAGAAAATGCAAAAGAAAATGTAGAAGATGACACAAAAGATGACACAAAAGATGACACAAAAGATGATACGGAAGAAGATACGGAAGAAGATACGGAAGAAGATACTGAAGAAGATACTAATACTGTACCCGAAGAATTTTCTAAAATTATAAAAGATTTTTATAAAGATGTTTTGTTGGTTTTTCCAGAAATAAAAGATAAATTGGAAGACAATATCATAGAATTTCTACAAGACAATCGTGATTGCCAAGAAATTTTTGATTATTGTTTGAAAGTTTATCCAGAACGCTTTTTTGATATATTGTATAAAAATAATGATATTTTTCAAAATGAAGAGATTAATACATGTTTTCTTCCGAATATTGAATTTAAAAACTTATGGAAAGAGGATATTAGTGATACAACCCGAAAAACAATATGGAAATATTTACAACTAATATTATTTTCAGTTTCTAGTTCTATTAAAAATGGAAAAGATTTTGGCAATACTGAAAAACTTTTTGAGGCGATAGACGAGGATGAAATGAAAAAAAAGTTAGAGGAAACTATGAAAGAAATGGGTGAAATGTTTAGCAATACAATGGATGAAGAAGGTTCTGAAAATTTTATGGATCCCGAAGATCTACCAAATCCAGAAGATCTACAAGATCATATAAGTGGATTAATGGATGGAAAATTAGGACGATTGGCTCAAGATATAGCAAATGAAACGGCTGAAGATATGGATATTGATATGGAGGAAAATGCTGATATTGGAGATGTTTTTCAAAAATTATTAAAAAACCCTGCGAAACTTATGGGATTGGTTAAAAATATTGGTACAAAACTAGATGGTAAATTAAAAAGTGGTGAAATTAAGGAAAGTGAATTAATGCAAGAAGCAGCAGAATTAATGGAAAAAATGAAATCAATGCCTGGTATGAAAAATATGAATAAAATTTTCAGTAAAATGGGAATACCGATGGGAAAAAATCAAAAGGTTAGTACTAGTGCTATGCAGGCAAACCTAAAAAAAAATATGAGATCCGCTAACCAAAAAGAGAGAATGTTAAGAAAATTAGAAGAACGTAGGACACAAAGAGAACAGGCTGCACAAAGACAACAGGTTAAACCACAAACGGATATAAATTATAAACAGATGAAATTTAAAGGAGATGATAGTGAGGTAGAGAAAAGTTTAAGACCAACAAAAAAAAAGAAGAAAAAGAAGAAAAAGAAGAAAAAGTGAACTTTTTCAGAACTTTTTCAGAACTTTTTCAAAAAAGTTCGTAAAAACAAATTAAATAAAAAACCTCTAAAAAAATAACTTAGTATATATTAATAATGATTAAATTTTGGTTAGACGATCCAAATATCCTATTAGATAGAGATTATATAACAGAAATTTTTCCAAATGAAAGGTTCGGTTTAGCACAAAAACTAAATGCTATAACCAGACTTGTTATAGGTATGACTATTTTAGGATATTTATTAACTAAATCTCTGAAAATTCTTGTATCTGCTGCTGTAACTTTAGTTGTTTTAGTAGTAATTTATAAAACAAAGAGTGACAAGGAAAAATTTTCAAATTTTATAAAAAAAGATCAAGAATATTATCAAAAAGATATAGAAAAACATGCAAAAAAGGATGAAAATTTTATTAAACAAAATTTTACAACTCCAACAAAAAAAAATCCAGTCATGAATATTCTAATGGATGAATATAAATATAATCCCAAAAGACCTCCTGCAGCACCTATTTATAATGATCAAATTAAAGCACAAGTAAACGAAAATGCCAAAAGTGAAAATTCCAGATTATATAAAAATTTAGGAGATAATATTGTTTATGAAAATTCAATGAGAAATTTTCACGCAATGCCTAATACTAAAATACCAAATGATCAAAAGGAATTTGCTCTTTTTTGCTATGGAAATATGCCATCATGTAAAGAAGGTGACAGTTTACAATGTACAAAAAATAATGCTGGTTTAAGAACAACTTAGTTTAAGAAATAAAAATAATCTTAAGTTAAATATATATAATGTCAAGTGTTTTTAATTATACTTTTGAAAATTTAACAAGAATAGGTAATGATAAATGTGGTATTAATGAGAGAGATATTCAAAATAAAAACTTTTCCAAATATAGCACCCAAAGTTATTTTGCATCTGAATGTGGTATGAGCAAACCAATTAGTTTTGCAACAAGTCAACCCAATATATTTTATTCGGGTAGTCATGAAGTAGGTATTGGTGGATGCAATATTGATACAAATTCAAAACTTAAGATTGGAACTATTCAAACTACTACTAAATCTAGTATCAGTTTACAGCAGCGTCCATTCTTAACTGTACCTTTTTTGGGTAGAGGTCCGTCTCGTCCTGTAGAGGAATCACAACTCCAACAGGGTGGTTATTTAGGAAATAAGAAAAGTTGCAAAACTATCATGGAAAAATCATTACGTGATGAACAAATGGAATTAGTACCATCATTAAAAGCAAGTATTCAAAACCCAGCCAACTTATGCGAAGATATTGCAGCAGAAGGATGGATTAGAGGAGGTCTTCCTTCACGCGAATTAAGTCGTGATAAAGATTATTTTACAAAAAATTAAAGATAATTCCATTTAAACTTAACATCATAATTCATTTAAACTTAACATCATAATACATTTAAACTTAACATCATAATTATAACTATAAATGTATAATTATGATCATAAAATACAATACAATAATATTTCTGAACCATTAAAAAATGAAACATATAATCAAGATATTTTAACATGTTTTGAAAATAAAAGGTTCTGAGATGAATGAACCAAATTATAAAACAATAAGTAACAGTCAAGATCAACTTTTTGAAAAATATAAAGAAAATAAAAGTTTTAATAAATTAATGAATTATATTCAAAATAATCAAACATTTATTCCATCTAAATTACCTTTAAAAACTTGTTTTGTATTATGTTTTTCATTCGATCACTTTTTAATATTTCATTCTTGTTTAGTTGATTTACATAATGATAATAACATTTCAGATGCAAATTATACTTATATGCTTAATTTAATAAAAAAATAATGGATAGATATATATATATATGACATCCTTAAAAAACTCACCCGGTATGTATGCTTTAGAACAAAATGATAATAAAAATCATCAAGGATATTTAATGAATATTCAACCACAAATACCATTTCATAATAGATATGCTGGATTTGGTACAAATGTTGGATCAATGAAAAGTGGTTATTATCATAATATATTATCAAATAACGCTGCTAATATTGAAAGTAACCTATTTAATATAGGATCTGTTGATTTAACAAAACCTAAAACACAATTTAACCCATCTCTTAATAAAATAGGCGAACAAACTTTTTTTAGTAAACCCGCCGTTTTTGTGCCAGAACCACTTGTTGTGCAAAAAAAACAACGACCTTCCGGTCCCTTTTGTTGATAATATGTTTTAATTATTGTTTTTAATATTTTTAATATTTTTCTTACCTTTTTTAAAAAAGGTATTTTTAAAAAGGTATTATAAAAGGTATTTTTTAATATTTATAAAATATAAGTATGGCTTTTACAAGATTTAATTATGATGATGCTAGAACCAAAAAAAAACTACAAGAAGCAACTGATTCAGGAAGATATGTTTTAAATGTACCTGGGAATGGCGCTGAGCCAACATTTTTCGATGATCCTTATATTAGAGTGCAAAAATGGGGTGCAAATTTAAGAGAAGTAATTAACGGAGGACCTATTGATATTGATAGTGATTTATCAGGAAGAACAAGACAATTAACAAAATATTGCTCAACGAAGAAATTTAGTAATAATGGAGTTCCTTATTCTGTTGAAAAAAGTTACCCGCAAAATAAAAAGTGTATGACACAACAATCAAGAGCAAGTCATCCAGCATGGATGTATAGAGCATTACCTCAAAATCACGATTATCCTTTGTTTTTAAATCCACAAGAAAACACTTGTTTATTATTTCACAATAATTTAAATACAAGACTTTTAGAAAGAGATAACTTTGTACCAACAATCCCTTGTTTAAAAGAAAAATAAACTTTTTAAGAAAACTTTTTAAGAAAAAGTTTACAAAAACAAACTTTTTAAGAAAAAGTTTACAAAAACAAACTTTTTAAGAAAAAGTTTACAAAAAACAAACATTAAATAAACCCCCAAAAAAGTTTTATTATATTTAATAAAATATATTTTATTATATATAAATATGGCCGAAATAGCAATACCTATTGTAGCATTGGGAGCAATGTATATTATTTCAAATAATAAAGAGAAAAAAAACCCGGTTGAATCATTTATACAAAGAGCATCGTTGCCCAATACTAGACCTATTGTAAAAAATTATCCAAAAGATACCAAACATGATATTTTAAACGAATCAAATGTCCAAACATACAAGGGATTTAAGAATAGTACTGAAAATTACTTTTTACCTGAAAACTATAAAAAAGCATTAGACAATGAAAAACAAAATGTAGGTAATTTTCAATCTTTAACAGGAAATACAATTAATTCTACTGAACTAGAACATAATAATATGGTTCCTTTTTTTGGTTCTAAGATTACACAATCCACGAGTGATAAAAGAGGTAATGAAGGCTTGTTAGATTTATATACTGGTTCAGGAAGTCAACAAAATAGAAAAGAAGGAATTGCCCCAATGTTTAAACCAGCAGCAAATATGTCGCATATTCATGGTACCCCTGTTTCTACCGATTTTATGCAAGAAAGGCAACGATCTGTATTAACATCTAAAATGAATAATACAAAACCATGGGAAGAAATTCGTGTTGGTCCAGGTTTAAATAAAGGCTTTAGCAGTGAAGGAACAGGTGGATTTAATTCCGGTATGGAATCCCGTTCATCAAGCATGCCCAAAACGGTTGATCAATTACGTTCACAAACAAATCCAAAAGTCACATATGGTGGAGTTACTTTAGGGGCATATGCTGGAAAAGGATTTACAAAATCATCTACTAAAAATATGATTGGTAAAATGGAAAAAAATAGACCAGATACATCATTTGAACATGGACCTAATAGATGGTTTACCACAACTGGTCAAGAAAAAAAACAAACCGTAAGAAGTGATATTATATTGCAACCTGAAAATAGAACAACAACTACCAGAGAATATTTTGGGGTAGGTACAGATCGTGAGTCAAAAGGTCCAACGCAACCTGGGAAATATCAAGTGGCGCATAAACAACAATTATCTGGTCCAGATATTGGAATTGCTGCAGGTGGTGATAAATGGGCACCAACTAATAAAGATTATGGTAAAAATGGTTTCAAGGCCAGAATGAATTCACGAACACTCACTAGTGAAAGTAGTAGTCTAGGAGTAGTAAGTGGGGTAGTCAGTGCTCTTACTGCTCCACTACTTGATTTCTTACGTCCTTCTCGTAAGCAAAATGTTATAGGTAACAAACGACCAATGGGTAATGTTAGTGGACGAGCAGGTGTTAATAAAGAACCTGTATGGAATCCAAACGATACACCCGTTCATACAATTAGGGAACAAACTGAAAACACAAAACATATTATGATGGGGAGTCAAAATAACAATAATGCTTATATGAATAGCAAACAAAGACCTGTTCCACAACAAAGAGATTCTACTACAAATTGTTATTATACCAGTGGAAGTGGGGCAGTTCCTGGTACGACTGGACCCCGCGCATACAATGCTGAATATAATGCACGTCTTAATCCAAATAAAGAAGTCATAAGTAGAATCGATAGATATAATATAGGTAATCAATCTTTGGGTAGTAGAGCACAGAATGTCACAAATCTAAGGAACAGAATATCAAAACCTTCCGAACTTAGAGCAAACATGCCCAAAGTTGCTGGAAATATGCAAACACATGGTAAAATATCTGGTAAAAACACACGAGAACGTGCTATCAACTGTGCTCGCAATAATCCCGACATGGTCAAAGCATTTCAAAACAATCCATACTCTCAATCTCTTAACAGTTGGGCTTAACTTTTTCCAAAAAGTTATCAAAAACTAACTTTTTGGAAAAACTAAACGACCAATTCTACCAAATCCATTAATACCTACACGCATATATATTATAAATTTTTAATACCTATACGCATATATATATTATAATTTTTAATAAATTATAAAAATTATATTAATTATATTGATTTTTAATTAATTATATTGATTTTTAATTAGAGATATAAATTTTTTAATTTTATATGGAAATAAAAAATGAATATGATTTACATAAACCAATTCAAGATAAATTAGATTTCTTTGTTAAAACAAATAAAATACCTCATATTATATTTTATGGACCCAATGGATCTGGTAAAAAAAACTTATTGTTAAAATTTATTAATAATATCTATAATAATGATAAATCCAAAATAAATCAATATACAATGTTTGTTAATTGTGCGCATGGAAAAGGTATCAGTTTTATCAGAGATGAATTGAAATTTTTTGCAAAAACCAATATTCATAAAACAGGAGATCTCATTAAAAGTATTATATTGTTAAATGCAGATATGTTAACAACCGATGCACAATCTGCTCTTAGAAGATGTATTGAAAAATTTAGTCATACTACACGATTTTTTATTATAATTAAAAATGAAAATGGGCTTTTAAAACCAATTCTATCTCGATTTTGTAATTTTTATGTAGGGTTGCCAACTGTAAATAAAAAAACACAAAAAAGTTTATATTATATTAAAAAAAAAAAATATACAAATTTAGAGTTTTATAATAAAAAATTTAATTATTTGAAAAAAAAATTAAACGATAATAATAATTTTAAAGATATGAATGACTGTCATAATTTAGTAGAATTATTATATGAAAAAGCATATAGTTGTTTAGATATAATTAAATATATAGAACAAGATAAGAAAAACAAAGATAAACACTTATTTTTGGTTTATTTTGATATTATTAGAACAGAATTTAGAAATGATAAATTATTAATGTTGGTAATTCTAAATTTATATTTTATGCGGAAAAAGATAGATTTAGAAAATATATTATCAATTTAAATGGATGATTATAATCTTAATGTGTTGTCTGAAGCGAAAAACGAATATTCTTCGAGACTTGTAACTATATTAACACCGTTGGTTACTGAGGGTGTTCGCTCTATTTTTAATGAAGCATGTAATCTTTGTCAAGATAATGACGAAGATGAAAAATATCTAATGACTTTTCAAAATTTCTTATCAAGAGTTCCAAAATGGAATACGACCATTATTGAGGAAGAAAAAAGTAGGATTTTAAATTCGAGTGGGTGTAGTTATTTAGAAGATCTTATTATTTGTGTACATATAACACAACTTAAGATATTAACATCTATACGAGTCTCTCAGAAACAAAAAAAAATAGATATTGATATACCAAAAATAGATACATTTATTCACAAATGCTATATCCAATTTGCAAGAAAACTTTATACAAATGTTTATCTTTTTGAAAAAGATTTAATGCCTTTAAATTTACAAAAAAACAATAGAGAAATAGAACTTATTTGTCAAGAATGTATATTACAAGTTACAAGAGATAGTATGCCTATTGAGAAAATTCTTAGAGCATATATAGATAAAACAGTAGATGAAGAAGTCATTGAGGAAACTATTGAAAAAACAGTTGAAGAAAATGTTGCAAAACAAATAGAAGATGAATTAAATAAAAAAAATGTAGAAAATACAGAAAATGTAGAAAATACAGAAAATTCAGCATCGTTAACGTCTTCTACTACAATTACTAAAAAAGAAGACATAGAGATGAATACTGTTGAAAAACCAGAATTAATAAAAAATAAAACAAAAGAAAACTTAGAACCTGAAAAAAAACAAGCACAAAATATTAATTTAATAATTGAAACTCCCAAATCTGAAAATGATCAAGTAAAAGATGTTGTAAATACATTAGTCCTATCTACAAGCGCTATAGACACATCAATAAAAACTCCTGCTAGACTTTCTTTCAATGATAAAGATTCTATATTAGACATGGGAACAAATAAAAGTACAGAAGTAATTGTACCAAAAACAATTGAAAGATTAGAAAAAATAAGTAAAGAACAGAATGATAAACGTAAATTAGAGGAGGCTGAGGAAGACGGTGAGGATCGACTTAAAATTATGGATGACATTTCAATAAAATTAGATACTTTAGACATTCATAATTTAGACAAAGAAATCAAATTAGAACCCGATATTTTATTAAATGATATTGAAGTACTAACATGAACAAATGCTTAATGGATTTTAATTTAAGTTTGTTTTGCGTAAAATTTTATATATTATTTTTTTTAAATATATAAAATGTCTAGTTCAATATTTATCACCGCCGTAGCCGTTTCAATTTCATATCTCGTTTTCCGTTTCATTGAAATGCGAATTATATTAAAAAAAAATAAACCATTGAAAGTATTAGCAAGAGATACTCTTTTAGTTTATCTTAGTGTACTTTTAGGTAATTTTATCATGAGTCAATTTGGATCTTCATCAATGGGAAAAAAAATGACAGAGGTTTTTACAAACTCACCTGAATTTTAAATTTTAAATTTTAAATCATATATTTATTGTTTTTGCGAATAAATATATGATTTAGTATAAAAATATAATATATAATGAATGAACAAATAGAAGAACAAATAGAAGGACAACCGGATTATATAGTAAATGACATAATAGATATATTTAAACTATATCCTGAAGTATTTCCCGGGGGTTATTTTAGGTTCTTAAAAGCCAAAATAACGAATAAAATAGAAAAAAATGAAATTATTTATGAAAAGGATGTTGTTCTAACTTGGACGAAATACAAACGTAAAACTAAAATCTCTCCAACTGTTTCAATATTAAAAGGTGATATAAAAATTAATCAATTAGTAAATCGCTATCAAGGAAATGGTATAGCCAATGAGATATTCTCTACCTTTATAAACAACCATTACGGAACTACATTATATTTAGATGTTAAAGCCGATAATGAAAGAGCCATTAACTTTTACAAAAAAAATAATTTCAAAGTCATTGGAGAGAAATTATTTGGTAAAAATATGAAGGGACTTATTATGAAACGTGAGTTTTAAACATAATCGGATATTCATCAATATTCATAACTTTTTGCTTTTTCATCTTCTTTTTATTGGTTCTATAATTAGAAAAAAATATATGATCTATTTCTTTTTGAGGTGTATGATTATGTACTGTACGAGCAATCATTTTATATAACTTAAAATCTGGATAACGTTCTTCTCCATTATTTTTATAAAGAATATTTCTATTTTTATCATCCGTAATCCATTCATTAATTATTTTGGCGACAGGATTTTCAATATTATCCTCATCTTCTTCATCATCCATAAAATAATCAAATAAAGAACAACCCAATCTACACAAATCAAAACTTTTATTAGGTTCCAATCTTGGTTTTTTTGCATCAAAATAAGGTTCGGTATTATATTGTGTTGCCGCATCTCCCTTTGGATGATAACTATCACTGCATATAATTTTGTCTTGGAATTTATAGATTGCTCTCCCAAAATCTATAATTTTATATAATTTACCAAACGTTGGAACTTTGTAATAAACATTATTATACTTGTAATTAATAAATTTCTTATCTGTTTTATTCCACATGATATTATTCGTATGTAAATCATTATGTGTAAAATCAAATACTTTTTGATATGTAATAAGCATCATGATAATTTGAAATAAACACGACTTCCATTCTTTGTTGTTAAGATGTTTCCCCTTTGTTTCCATTAAATAATCTAATGTGTTTTCCATTTTTTCTAGACAAATAATTTGAACAGGAAAATCATTAATATATGCATGAATAACTTCTTCTTCTTCACTCGAATATTCTGAAAAATCACTTTCATCTTCACTATCTCCCAATTCTTCTTCTTCTTCACCATCGGTATTGGATGAACGAGACGAACATGTAGAATTTGTTTTTTTATGACTTTTCTCACTTTTAACTTCCGAACTTTCGGATTTCCATACTTCATCATCTAATTCATTATTATGTTTATTAATGTTGTCATGTGTTAATTCAAAAACACCCTCGAACATATCATTATTTAACGTATCGGTTTGAAGGTCGACTTTACTTTTATCTATCTGTATTTTTTTTCTATATTTTCTAGTATCGCTTTCTAATAATCTTTCAGTATCAATATGATCAACTTCAAACAAAATATCTTTATTTCTATGAAAAAATTTCGCATCATGTAGGTATTCCAAATCTTCAAAAATATCACAAACATATTTATTTTGTACAGCAGTAAATGTTCCATAAAAATCAAGACCATTGCTAAAAGAATGATGATGTAATAATTGACTTGTTAAATATGAAAAAAAACCATCTACATATGCCGAATTATTTTTATCCATTACTTTATCTAAACACCCATTGTCTTTTAATTTAGGTAAAGTTTCAATAATAGATTTATTTATTTTTTCATATTTACCAACCATAAATTTAACAGGATCGATTAAAGGAGAAAATTTGAAAAATGATTTATAAATATGATCATTTGAATTTTCATCTTGACAGGAAAGTGTAAAATTATTGTTATTTTCAGTTGCTTGTATTAAATTTATTGAATATTTTTGATTTAAATTTATTTTGTTATAATTATTATCTTCTAATTTAAAAAAATTAGATAAAAGAGGAAAGTAATTCTGGACATTTTGAAATCCATTTTCTTCTAAATGTTCAAATAATTTGCAATTATTATTTTTTTTATAAAATAGAGTAAACATTAAATGATATATACAAAATTTATTATATATTTAAACTTATTTTATGCGTAAATATAAAAAAAATAAAACAACTAAAATTATATAATATGAATCTAGAATTGAAGAAATTTGACATGAAAGATATATCATTTAAACCAAATCTCAACCAAGGACCGGTTATTGTTTTGATAGGGCGACGTGATACAGGTAAAAGTTATTTAGTTAGGGATCTCCTATATTACCAACAAGACATACCTATAGGTACGGTTATTTCAGGGACAGAGGCTGGTAATGGATTTTATGGAAATATGGTTCCGAAACTATTTATACATGATGAATATAATTCGGCAATAATAGAAAATATATTGAAACGTCAAAAAATTGTAATGAAACACATGAAGAAAGAAAATGAATCATATGGTAGGTCAAATATTGATCCAAGAACATTTGTTATTTTAGATGATTGTTTATATGATAATAGTTGGGCCCGTGATAAATTAATGCGTTTGCTTTTTATGAATGGACGCCATTGGAAAATTATGTTAGTTATTACAATGCAGTATCCTCTTGGTGTACCTCCTAATTTACGTACAAATATTGATTATACATTTATATTAAGAGAACCGTATATTGCAAATAGAAAGCGTATTTATGAAAATTATGCAGGTATGTTCCCAACGTTCGAATCTTTTTGCCAAGTAATGGATCAATGTACAGAAAATTATGAATGTCTAGTCGTTGCCAATAATGCAAAATCAAATAAATTAGAAGATCAAATTTTTTGGTATAAAGCAACTGGTCATAAAGATTTTAAATTAGGTTCTAAAGAGTTTTGGGAAATGTCAAAAGATATAGATAGTGATGACGACGATGGTGATTCATATGACCCGTCTTCACAACAAAAGGGCCCGCGTATCAATGTTAAGAAAAATAAATGGTAACAATTACTAAATAATTATATATTTAAATATAAATGGGAAAAACAAGAAAAACAAGAAAAACAAGAAAAACAAGAAAAGGTCCCTCCGAAAGTGCTACAAAATTTAAGGTTGGTGCAAAAAAAAAAGGAAATGATGGTAATATATGGATAATTGTAAAAAATAAAAATGGTGTAAAACGATGGAAAAAACATATCTTTAAGAAAAATGTCACAAAAAAAACAAAAAAAAACTTTTTAAAAAAAAGTTCACAAAAAAACAGAAAAACACAAAATAAAAAACAAAAAACAAAAAAGAATCAAAAATATTGTATTCATGATAATGGAGGGAGACCATTTAAAGTTATTATAAATGGAAAAAATCTAGATATATTTACATATGACAAAGATTTGAAAGAAGAATTGGATGAAGATAATGTTGATTATAACAAATTAATAAAATCCTATAAAAATTTAAAAAATATATTTATACCAAAAGGTTTTGATGATAGAGGTGATGCATGGTCTAGTGGTAAAGGAAATACAATATTGGCTCATATTTCAGGAAATAGATATTTATTGATTGGTAGTAGTATTTACGAGTTTGAAACAAAAAAAGAAAAAATATTAGAGTTTCATTCTCAAGTGGGTAATAGTGATGTACCGTATCCTTTAGCAGTTGGTGAAAATAATATATATTTTCTAATAGATAATGGTAGTGACGGTTATATATCAAAAGATTATTTTGAAGGATTTCCAAAAAAACATAGTTGGATGAAAGATGGATATCTTCGGTTGTGGGGTCAAAAAGAAAAATTTAATGATTTAACAAAAAAGACAAAAAAAATACCTAAAATAAAAATAATATGTAAAAGATTATGGTAATATTTACAAAAAAATTATTTAAAAACATTAATAAAATTATATTTATTTGTAAATATAATTTTATTACTTAATATAAAATGGAACATATGTTAACATTTAAACAATCTCCTGATGATGGGCGAGATTTCATTTTTAAAAATGAAAATTTGGATTTCAAAAATACATTTCCTGCGGAACTAGATTTAAGGAATGACTTAATGCCTGTAAGAAATCAAGGTACTCAAGGTACATGTTATGCTCAAAGTGCTGCATGCATGAAAGAATGGCAAGAAAAACATAATTATGATAATAATGAATATTTCTCTCCACAATTTTTTTATAATTTACGTTCAAATAAATATGATGACGATCAAAATAATGACGAAGGTATGTATGGTAGGGATGTTATGACATTATTAAAAAAATATGGTATATGTTCAGAACAACTATATCCTTATGGAAAAATAGAAAACCGTGATAATATATCAACCGAGATTTTTGAACAAGCAAAATTAAATGTAATTGATACATATGCAAGAATATACTCAATAGATGATTTAAAAATGAGTTTATTTTTAAATGGACCATCATTAATAGGATTTCCTGTTTATAATTACGATGATCAAATATGGGAGAGAAAAGGAAACGAAACTATGAAAGGAGGTCATGCAATGACAGTTGTCGGATATGATAAAGTTGGTTTCATAATTAGAAATAGTTGGGGAGAACGTTGGAATGGAGACGGATATACCAAATATTATTATAATGATTGGGGTGCTCATTGGGAAGTATGGGCAACTGTTGACAAAAAAGATATATTTCCAGTAGATCCCGAGCCAGTAGAACCTGTAGAACCCGTGCCAGTAGAACCTGTTGATCCCGTAGAACCAGTAGAACCAGTAGAACCTGTTGATCCCGAGCCAGTAGAACCAGTAGAACCTGTTGATCCCGAGCCAGTAGAACCAGTAGAACCCGTACCAGTTGATCCTGTTGAACCAGTAGAACCTGTTGATCCTGTACCAGTAGAACCAGTAGAACCAGTAGAACCTGTTGATCCTGTACCAGTAGAACCCGTGCCAGTAGAACCAGTAGAACCCGTACCAGTTGATCCTGTTGAACCAGTAGAACCAGTAGAACCTGTTGATCCTGTTGAACCAGTAGAACCTGTTGATCCTGTTGAACCTGTGCCAGTAGAACCAGTAGAACCAGTTGAACCAGTAGAACCAGTAGAACCTGTGCCAGTTGATCCTGTTGAACCAGTAGAACCAGTAGAACCAGTTGATCCTGTTGATCCTGTTGAACCAGTAGAACCAGTAGAACCAGTAGAACCCGTGCCAGTAGAACCTGTTGATCCTGTTGAACCTGTTGAACCAGTAGAACCAGTGCCAGTAGAACCAGTAGAACCAGTAGAACCAGTAGAACCAGTAGAACCCGTGCCAGTAGAACCTGTTGATCCTGTTCAACCAGTAGAACCAGTAGAACCAGTAGAACCCGTGCCAGTAGAACCAGTAGAACCAGTACCAGTTGATCCTGTAGAACCAGTTGATCCTGTTGAACCAGTAGAACCAGTGCCAGTAGAACCTGTTGATCCTGTTGAACCAGTAGAACCAGTAGAACCTGTGCCAGTTGATCCTGTTGAACCAGTAGAACCAGTAGAACCCGTGCCAGTAGAACCAGTAGAACCAGTGCCAGTAGAACCTGTTGATCCTGTTGAACCAGTAGAACCAGTTGATCCTGTTGAACCAGTAGAACCTGTGCCAGTAGAA
>Ga0209709_10000922_pt1 | contig 27616 bp, 70 predicted proteins | sample ArcticOcean_MG_C_2_FD_187435 | JGI IMG/M metagenome (GOLD analysis project Ga0209709, IMG submission 187435) | Marine microbial communities from western Arctic Ocean - ArcticOcean_MG_CB4_136 (SPAdes) (version 2) | ecosystem: Environmental > Aquatic > Marine > Oceanic | place: Arctic Ocean...
TGTAGCACACGTATGTAGCACACGTATGTAGCACACGTATGTAGCACACGTATGTAGCACACGTATGTAGCACACGTATGTAGCACACGTATGTAGCACACGTATGTAGCACACGTATGTAGCACATAGCGTGCCAAGCTGTAAGTGCCTCTCTATCAACACCTTACAGCAGGCGGCTCCCGCCCGACGTAAGTCGTTGAGCCACAACAGGTTACGCCTATATAGACCCCCCTTATACGGACCCCCCCTATAGCAAGAATCGTGCCAAGCTCAAAAGTTTTTTTACTAGCAGGAACCATGCCAAACAAGAAATTAAAATAAATTAAAATAAAGCGAAAATAAGTGAAAATAAGTCTTGTAAAAATCTGAAAATTTGGTATTCTTTTAAACATGGAAAACGTAATAGATTGGCGGGAAAAAGCAGTTCTGGACTTCGGCGTTGAGTTGGTCGATGAGTTTGAGTCGATTGTTTCGGATGGTCTTGACGACATTGAATGGGACGAGGCTTGCTACAACGACGTTTTGAACCCCGGCAATTAAGTAAAAATAAAGCTTGCAAAGAATCAAATTTTTGGTAATCTATAAACATGAAAGAATTCAAAGCTCAATACAGCAATTTGTTAGGTGAAAACCATTTCCATGTCGTTTTAAAAGAAACCTTTCTCGCCGCGCCTGACGTATCCTTTGCCGCCAAACAGATGCTTCGTCTCAACGAAAATCGTGATGTGGTCGATGTGTTGAACGATCTTGAGGCCCTGACCGAGCTTTTCAGCGTGAAATTAAACAGAAAATAAAGCTTGCAACAATCACCTTTTTTTGATAGTATCTTAAATATGAAAGACATAGAAAATCCCCACAACGCGACCTTCTACACAATCTACGACAACTACACAAGCGACGACGCTTTCGACGGGACATATGCCGAGTGCATGACGTGGAAGGCCGACATGAAAAGGCTCTACCCCTTCGCGGTGAGCAAGGGCCGATGGGGCGATCCCATCTGGCGCAAGGGTGGAAAATAAATCCAAGGTTGGCACACTTCGTGCTATGCTTGCGTAACTCGTTGACTATCAACATGTTACAGCAGGCGGAACCCGCCCGACGTAAGTCCTTGAGCCACAACGACTTACACACGCTAGCAAGAACCGTGCCAAGCGCAAAAGTTTTTTTGTTAGCAAGAACCATGCCAACCGCGCATAAAAGAAAAGTGAAGAAAAGTGAAAATAAACCTTGCTTTGAATGAGAAAAAAGGGTATCTTATAAACATGGAAAACGTAATAGATTGGGAAGCGAAATCAATAGCAGACTTTGGTGCGGCGCGGGTCGATGAGTGGTTGTCGGCTGTCATGGTCGGTTGCTGTGACTACGAAGATGTCGAATGGAACGAGGACATCTACAACGCGATCTTCAACGGCGAAGTGTAAAAAGCGAAAAATAATCGAAAATAAACCTTGCTTAATCTGAGAAAATCGACTACTCTATAAACATGAAGAACGTCACATTCACCGAACACAAGCACTACGGCGAGATGACCGTAGTCACACACGAGAGCGGCAACACCTACGACCTAGAGAACTCGGACGATTACCGCGAGGAGTTGCAGGCTCAACAGCGCGAGATCGTCAAGCTTCGCAAGGCTCTGACTGATGCGCTTGAGAGCATGGAGGATGCTGACATACAGCTGCTGCTTCGCCCGATCCGACGCGTCTTGCAACGAGCGCATCAATAAACGGTTGGCACGGAACCTGCTACATAGCAAGAATCATGCCAAGCTCTAACCTGTTGACTATCAACGAGTTACAGCTGGCGGCTCCCGCCCGACGCAAGTCCTTCTGGCGCAACGACTTACAACTTGGCATCAAACCTGCTGTATAGCACGAACCGTGCCAAGTGAAAATAAAAGAAAAGTGAAAATAAACCTTGCGTAAATCTCTGAATTTGCTAGAATGTTAACAGTTGAGAGGGAGATACCCTTACAACGGTAAAAAGAAAAAAGCCAAGTCGGGTTCAATTCCCGACCGTCCGAATGAGGCGAATGACTGAAGGCAGCACTCCTTCAAAATACTGAGTGTTTGAAATTTAATTGTTGACAAATCATCAAAATCTGTTATAGTTTAACCATGAACGAATTCGAAATCAAATTCTCTGACGGCTGGTTCTCCATCTTCAACGTCGCCACTGGCGCGTTGGCTCACATCGGAAGCCCGAACCGCAGGATGGCCGAGGTGTTTCTGAAGCACACTCGGGAGCTGGAGACGCCAGCGGGCAAGGCCGAGCAGGCGCGTTGCAACACTCACCGGAATAACTTCACCGGTGACTGAGGTTGGCACGGTTCTTGCTACGCGGACGTAACTCGTTGACTATCAACATGTTACAGCGGGCGGGAGCCGCCCGACGTAAGTCGTTGCGAGAGAACGGTTTACACAAACTCCATTTTGGCAGCATTTCTAAAGTTACCAAAATCACAACTTCCGTTTTGCTGGCATTTCCGAAGTTACGAAATCACAAAGTCTGTTTTGCTGGCATTTCAGAGTTTGTTTAAACCCTTGATGGTCAACATGTTACAGAAGGCGGCTCCCGCTCGACGTAAGTCGTTCAGCCGCAACGGGTTACGTCCCCTAGCAAGAATCGTGCCAAGTGCAAAAGTTTTTTCGTTAGCAGCTTCCGTGCCAAGTGGCGTCCACAGGGGCAAAAAGAAAAGTGACGAATAGTGAAAATAAACCTTGTAAGTTGAGCGGGTTTTGATACTATCTTAAGTAATGAAAGACACAGTAGACAATCCACACAACGCGACGTTTTACACCATTTACGACAACGTCACCGGCGACGACTCCTTCGACGGCACTTACTCTGAGTGCATTGCGTGGAAAGCGGACATGGCGAGGCTTTACCCCTTGGCGACGAAAAAGGGAAGGTGGGGCGATCCGATCTGGCGCAAGGGCGGCGGATGGCGAAAATAAGTGAAAATAAACCTTGCAATAATCTGAAAATCTGTTATAGTTTAAACAATGAAAGAAACAAAGACCCTCTCGGATGGAACGGTGATCGCGGTTGGCAGCGTCATCCGGTTTCGCCAGTCCCTCACCTTGGCCACCGTCCACGGCTTCGCCCCGAACGACAACTTGATAGTTGCCATCCACGGGACCGGCGGCGATGTGGTTTGCCAGCGTTGGTCGGCTCACTTCGGTCGAGCGGGATCGCTGAAATAAGTGAAAATAAGTCTTGTAAACAAACTGAAATTTTGATAGTATCTTAAATATGGAAAACAAATACGAAATCAAATTCTCTGGCGGCTGGTTCTCAATCTTCAACGTCGCCACCGGCGAGCTTCGCCACATCGGCGGCGTAACCCGAACGCTGGCCGAAAGGATGCTGGCTAACGTCATTTTTCTTGACACGCCAGCGGGCAAGGCCGAGGACCGGCGTTGCAACACTCACCGAAATAACTTCACCGGTGACTGAGGTTGGCACGGTTCTTGCTACGCGGACGTAACTCGTTGACTATCAACATGTTACAGCGGGCGGGAGCCGCCCGACGTAAGTCGTTCAGCCACAAGCACTTACAACTTGGCACGATAATTGCTACACAGCACGAACCATGCCAAATAAAAAGAAAAATAAAATGTCGAATAGCGTTGACAAAACCGGTCTGAAAGCGTATCTTTAGAACATGAAAGAAATCAAAGTAGGTTCCGAGGTGATGGCAGATGAGCAGTGGGCGATTGTCCAGAGCATCGACGGCAACGCCATGATGGTTGTCAACGAGGACGGTCACGAATTCGAGATCGACGTTGACTTGGTTGACCCGATGAATTAAGCAAAAATTAAGTGAGAAAAAGCTTGATCGAATGGCTTTTTCTTGAGAGAATAAAAATATGAAAGACAAAGTGTTTATAGTGTTAGGCGAGATTCAATACGAGGGAGAATGTCTCGTCGGCGTTTATTCTTCGGAAGAAAAAGCGCAAGCGGTCATTAAGCGAGACGAAGCGGACGAAGATCATTACGACGATTACAGAATTGTCGAGTGCGGAATCGACGAAGACCACGAAGAACCGTAAGCAAGAATCGTGCCAAGCTCTAACCCCTTGTGGCTCAACGAGTTACACTCGGCGGCTCCCGCCCGACGTAAGTCCTTGATAGTCAACACGTTACGCACACTAGCAAGAATCGTGCCAAGTGAAAATCTAAAATAATTGAAGTTTTTTTCCGGTTGGACAGGTATTGACCACCCTGATCTGTTACACTCTGTTTATGAAGATTGAGATTAAGGTTGAGCTGGACGCCATCGCGCAGGACGAATTCGACGTTGCGCGTGAGGAGCGGGACGCGTCGGATCGCAAGTGGTGCGACTGGGCGAATCGTCAGCTTGAATTAAATTACGAAAACATGCGGAATTGGCTTGACGACAAGCTCGCTTTTTGAGACAATAAAATTATGAGAAAACAGATCAAGGTTTCTATCGTGACGGAAAATGGAGTCGACTACATCATCGCGGCTGACTCGGCTTCGCGCAAAGAATTCGTCGATGAGTTCGGGGCTGAGTTCGGTGAGCTGTATTCGGATGATCTCGGCGGTTGCCGGGGTTGGCTGATGGGCGATCTGGCTGACATTTTGCTTGACTATTGGGAGGTGCTTTTTCTCCGGTAGTTGGCACGGTTCTTGCTAGCGCGTTGTAACTCGTTGACTATCAATGGGTTACGACTGGCGGCTCCCGCCCGACGTAAGTCCTTCTGGCGCAACACTTTACAACTTGGCATGGAATCTGCTGTATAGCACGAATCGTGCCAACCTTCGATCTATTTCACGCGACAGCGTTTCCTATTTCACGCGACAGCGTTTCCTATTTCACGCGACAGCGTTTCCTATTTCACGCGACAGCGTTTCCTATTTCACGCGACAGCGTTTCCTATTTCACGCGACAGCGTTTCCTATTTTACGCGACAGCGTTTCCTATTTCACGCGACAGCGTTTCCTATTTCACGCGACAGCGTTTCCTATTTCACGCGACAGCGTTTCCTATTTTACGCGCTGGTGTTTCTTTTCTGAAAATAAAGCTTGCAATAATCTGAAAAACTGGTATTCTTTTAAGCATGAAGAACAAAGAAATCAAGGTCGGAATGGAAGCAATCGCAGACGAGCGTTGGGTGATCGTTCAAGAGATCGACGACAACGACGTTCACTGTATGGACGAGGACGGCGGCGAATTTGTAATCGACATTGATCTGGTTATGCCGATCTGGTCAATCGCAAAATAAATCAAAATAAAGCTTGCAATAAATCAAATTTTTGGTAATCTATAAGCATGAAAGACACAACCGCTCAGATCGTCGCTCGCAACCTCGCCGCCCGCATTGAAACCAAGGGGTGGATCGGTCAGGAAATCTCCGACATGCACAAGGAGCTTCACGGCGTCCGCTTGCGTCTCGACTGGCAGCGCATGTCCATGGACGAGCTGCGCGTGTCCCGCAACCACTACGCCCGCGAAACGGCTGTCATTGCTCGCGAAGAGCAGGCCGACCGCGCCCGCACCCGCGCCAAGGTGGCCGATGCGTTCACCCGTGTCGAGTGGTCCGTAGGCGAAATCGCCTGAAAATAATCGTTGACAAATCACCTCAAATCACCTATATTCTAATTATGCCTAACAACTCAGACCTCGATCCTCAGAATCCGTCCCACGACCTCGCGCACGAGACACCCGAAGAACAGCCATACGACGGCTTTGGCTTCCCCGGCTGCGGCGACGGCGGCGATGATCTGGCCGACTACAATCAGAACGAAGCGGACGACTACTGTAACGAGTAGCAAGAACCGTGCCAACCTGTAACGTGTTGATTACCAGCATGTTACAGCTGGCGGCACCCGCTCGACGTAAGTCGTTGATAGTCAACGCGTTGCGTGTGCTAGCAAGAATCGTGCCAACTGTACGCGCAAAAAAAGAAAAATAAATCGTCAAAAGGGGTTGACTTTTTAATTCAAATCAGCTATGTTTATGACATGGAAACAATTTACGAACAATGTCCCGACTGTGGAGAAGAAGACTCGCTGACCTATCTTGAATGCTGCGCCTGTTGGAAGTGTGACGACTGCAAGGAACGCCACGATGAAAAATATCACACAAATTAGTTGACAGGAGCCGGATTCTGACCTATACTACGTGTATGAAGATTGAGATTAAGATTGAGTTGGACGGGTTGGCGCAGGATAAATTTGACGCGGCGGTTGAGGCGCGGAACGCGGACCTCGACGCGCATGATGATTACTCGCGCTATGTGCGCGAGATGGAGTCCGACGCGTGGCTTGACTACCTCGCGCCTCGCATGGCTTGGATGATCGGAAATTAAACCTTGACGGCGGACACTTTTTTTGAGAGAATTTAGATATGAAGAACAAAATCGCAATACAAAAACTCATGCAAGGCAAGGTCGAGCATGATACAAAGGTTACTTTTCTCGGCAAGGGCAAGTGGGGCGTTCGTATTCTTCTTAATGGCGAAGTCAATCAAGAGATCGTAGTTGACAGAAAGAGCCTGATTCAGCCAGCAATCAAAAGTATGTTGAGGATGGAAGATAAATGCGGTAACATTAGCGGCATGGCCGACCGTTCGAGGATGCGAAAATAAACCTTGCAATCAATCATCAATTCAATTACAATCTTAAATATGAAAGAATCACTTCTCACCCAGTTCAAAGCCTTTGTTAAACAGCGTTCACCTCTTGAGGCAATCCTTCAGGATGTGTGGAGCACTTGCGCCATCGGCGACTTCGCCCGCGCAAAGGGGGTTGACATTTTTCCGAATGCCGACGCTTTCGCAGTGAAAGTCTGCTTCGGCGTCCCCGCGCTTTATGAGCTGTTGAATACGAATGGGAACGGCACCGTGCTGGACGGCGAAGAAATTATCTTTTCGGTTGGAATGAGGCTTGACACCTACGGCCAGCTCGCCGCGATTATCGACGATCCCGAGCAGGCCAGTCGGGACCACATTGAGAAGCACGGCGAATAGGTAGCAAGAACCATGCCAAGTTGTAAGCGCCTCTGTCGCAGGCACTTATGACTGGCGGCTCCCGCCCGCTCTAAGTCATTGATAGTCAACACGTTACGACTTGGCACGAATCCTGCTGTGTAGCATTTGCCGTGCCAACATCCTATTTTTGTCCATTAAAGTAGTTCAAAAAAAACATACAGATAAATGAAAATAAACCTTGCGATAATCTCTGAATGTGTTATAGTATTAACAGTTGAAGGGGATGGCCCCTGTAACGTTGAGTTGCTCTCAAACAACTGGCCGACAAACTGGCAGAGAGAGCATGGCGAATCACGAGTGCCGAAGGTTAAGCTACCAAAAATCTCGGACCAGTTGGAATCAACGTTAAGAGGGAAAGACCCTTTCAACCTTTTGTTCCGCACAGGATCGGTTAGTAAAAACAGATTCGGATTTGAAGCGCGTTTCAATTCGATGACTGGGCCAAGGGGTTCGGGCGGCTAACGAGAAGATGAAATGACTTCTCCGGAACATTTTTTGAATTTAATTGTTGACTAATATCCGAAATATGGTATAGTGTTAACAGTAGGAGGGAAAGACCCTCAAACCACCTGCAACGAGTGGGTTCCCTATAGAAGGCTTTCTAGAAGTCAACATGGAAATACATTAAAGTGGTAGTTGGGTTCGCCACGCTCGGGTTGGATGTGCATAGTTAGTATAATCGGCACCAAGGGATTCGTGACCCCAAGTCCAGCCAGCAGGTAAAATTTAGATGTTGACAAACAATCCGGTTTGTTATAATGTAACAAAGTTGACAGGATAATAGGTTGGACTAATCCCCCAACTCCTTCCATCCTTATAATGGAAAAATGCACAAAGGGGGTTTAATTTTATGGGCCATGCACGGTGAACGAATCCGTGGAGATCGGAAAGTCTGTGAGTTCGAGAGATAAAAAGCTAGGGCATGTTAAAGCCTGTTGATGCTGTCTCTATGACTCCTCCGGTTAGAACAAAAGGGGTAACATCTCTTGCAAGTGAAAACCTTGCTTGGCCCTTCCTTTTATGTGGGTGTAGCTCAGGGATAAGAGCGGCGGACTTATAACCCGTGTCACGCGCAGCAAGATAGCGATAAGGTAGCCTGTTTAGTCACTTGCGATGTATCGTGTGAGCTGTGAGATGTGCGTTTTAAAGCTGGTATGAGACTGATACCAGTGGAGAAAGCATAGTCGCAAGATTTGACCGCTTGCCACCCGCAGCCTTTTACTTGACACTCCGCTTCAAGCGGCTCCCGCCCGATGTAAGTCGTTGATAGCCAACGTGTTACGCGTATTAGCAAGAATCGTGCCAAAAATAAATAAATCTTTTTTGTTGACTATTCAGCCGGGATCAGTTACATTAAGACCATGAAAGCAACCATCGTTCCGAATGAAATCTCCGTCGCCCATAGCGTGTCGGGTGACCGCGAGTTCTTAACCGTTGACTGTCCTGAAGGTTGGGACGACGTTAAAAAGTTGACTAAAAAGGTGTTGACTTTTGATGATCGCAAATTCATCTGGAGCGGTTGGAACTCGGATCGAAACGTGTGTTTCTTTTATCGCATGTTGAACGGCTCAACAATAATTGCGAAAGTCGGAAAATAAGTCTTGTAATCAATCGAAAATCTGTTATAGTTATCACAATGAAATTAGAACTTGCTACACTCCTCGCCAAAGACATTCCTCCGTTCGTTATCAAATGGGCCAAAGAATGGCTAATGGAACTCGGCAGCGATGCACAGGAACAGGAAGACATTGCCGACTTTGTTGACAACGCGACCGATGCCATGATCATTCGCGAAACGGATCGCCTATGGGATGGCGGCTGGGTTGATCACGAACGAACGGCGCGGTTGGATGAAAAGGCTCGAATCGAACACGAAAATAAATCAAAATAAACCTTGCAATCAATCACGAATTCAACTACACTCTTAAATATGGAAAGCAACTACATGACCGCCAAACAAACCGCCAAACTCAACGCGTGGAAAGCATGGGGAAACAAAATGGCATTTCTCCGCAACATCCACCTCGTAATCGCCCCGAAGCTGAAACAGACCCGCAAGGCCATTGAACTCTAAAATTATGGTAATTGACAAACCAGAACAAATCGAAAAGCTTCGCCAGCTCACCCTGCTCAGTGGCATGAAGCTTGAAGCGAAGGGAATGAAAATCTCACGCGGGCCGACGTACCTCTCGCGTGTCAAGCGTGAATTTGGCTTGAAGGGCAACCGCGACAAGGTGATTGCGCAGTTCGCCAAGATTGTCAAGCCCGACCAAGCATAAATCGTGCCAAGTTGTAAGTGCCTCTGTTGCAAGCACTTATGACCGGCGGCTCCCGCGCCACGTAAGTCGTTGCGCCACAGTGATTTACGTCGATTGATTTAACATAGCAAGAATCATGCCAAATAAAAAAGAATTTAAATTGCAAAAAGGGGTTGACTATTCTGAGAAAATGCCCTATATTCTAACCATGACATTCACCGACCTACCCGCCGACGAACTTGCCGAACTCGACGCCGCCATCGCCGCCGAACAGGCCGACGCCACCGACCAGCAAATTGAAGAAAACGAATAATTTTAGTTGACACCACCCTGAAACCCTGTTATCCTATTACCATGATTAGAGTTACTGTTCTTGTTCACTTTGAATCCGGCCTGACCACCACTGTCGGAAATGTCACCTGCTCGGATGGCGGAATCGCCGTTGCCATCGCCGCCGCCAAACGCCGCTTTCCCAAGGAGCGGAAGATCGCGCATCAGGTGTTCTGACCTATTTGACGCCCGCGCCATTCACTTTTGCTATTGACAAACGACCTTTAAACTGTTAGATTACTATTATGGATTTTGGAATTATGCCTCTCTGGGAACTACGTGAAACTATTTCGGCATTCTGGCGCGACGGCGATTTTGGCCACGAGCTGCGTCTTGCCTGCTTTGCTTGGAAGCTCCGCACCGGCGACGACTTCACCGTGGGCGAGCTGAACGACTGACCTATTTCGACCTATTTGATTTAATCTGAGAAAAAACTAGACATTCACCCCTGAACCTGTTATATTCTAATTATGAGATGCGAAGATTATCCCTGTTGTGGCCATGAGGCCGGTTGCTGCCCTGACTACGACGACGACGGTCGCCAAGTCGATATGAAATGCGTTTGCGGCGCGTCGGTCCCGCTGACGTCCCACACGTCCCTTTGCGCTACGTGCCTGCGTTCCGGCGACGACGACCGCTACGATCACTACGACGAGCGCGACGAGGAGCCTGACGAGGACGAGGACGGCCATTACGAGCCGCGTGAGGACTTCGGCTATTTCGGCGAGATGGGCATGAACGAGGAATAAATTATGAACAGACCATTCATTAAATGCGAAAACACCGTGTCCATGTGTGAAGTGGCATACATCTTGCTTACCAAGAGCGTCATTTTCGAAGTCGCCGAGGATGGTGACGAGGGCTGGATTATCACGCTAACAGGAGGCTATTAAGCGTAAACCGTTGCAGCGCAAGCACTTGCGAGGCGCGGGAGCCGCCGGATGTAAGTCGTTGACTATTAACATGTTACGCATGAAAATAAAACGAAAATAAATATTGACAGACAGCCTATTTCGGTCTATACTACACGTATGAAGATTGAAATCAAACTAGAGACGGGCAACGAAGCTTTTCAAACCTCAGATGACGTCGCCGACGCGCTGGCCAAACTGGCTGATCGGATTCGGAGCTGGGAACTGTCTCGGATTGAAGGGCTGGTATTTGACACCAACGGTAACAGAGTCGGAACTATTAAAATAAAAGATTGACAATCACCCTCAAATCTGCTACATTACTACCATGCAAACAAAAAAACATTTCGTCGCAATGGCCCAACTGCTCTCCGAGCTGCCCGACCAGAAACACCGCCGACACCTCGCAATTATGAACGCAGACAACTTTGCGAAAGAGAATCCGCGCTTTGACAAGAACCGCTTTTTTCGCGCTTGTGGCTTGCCACAGGACATCGACGAAATTGATCCGCGCTTCAAATAAAAGGTTGACAAACACGATCCAATCAGCTATACTCTTAACAGTTAGAAAACGAAAGACCAAAATGAAATACCAAAACCACTCCGTCACCTACGTCCCTGCCACTCTCACCGCGAAGAAAGTCCCGAACGCTTCGGGTCGCACCTACGCCTACATCGTCCGCGAGCCTCAGTTCTACTTTGGCAACCGCGCCGAAGGTCGTGTGGTCGTTGGCTTCAAGGCTCAATCCGCATCCGGCAAAATCCGCTCTTTTCGTTTCGACCGCATCCAGTCGTTCGTCCCGATTGCGAGCTAGGAGTAGTCAAGCAAATAGTGTCGCTGGTGCACTTTTCGGGTAGCCCCGAAGCCAGCAGCTTCCAAGAGCATTAATCGTGCCAACTCGTAAGTCCTTGTGTTGCAGGGACTTGCGAGGCGCGGCACCCGCCTGATGTAAGTCGTTGAGCGTCAACGTGTTATGGTGTGAAAATAAATTAAAATAATCCTTGTCAAATCGTGCGAAATGTCGTATAGTCTTATCAATGAAAGACATATCACTCCCCCAACTCGGAAACATGATCGAACAGAACTGGCGCAACATTGCAACTCTTGCAAAGCGTTCCATTTCCTCAATGAAGGACGGGCGATCCGACATGATCGTTGAGTTCCTCGAAGAATCCAAACTCTGGAGCGGACCAACCGCTAAAATCATCAAAGACGAATTGATTGCGAGGCTGAGATAAGCCTAAATTAAAGATTGACAAACCCCGCAAACCCTGTTATAGTATTCACATGATTACAGTTAAGAATCCAATCAAGCTCAACGGCAGTAAGCGGCTCTTGTTTGTGTCCGACCTTCACCTGAATCACGATAAGGAATTCTTGTGGGGAAAGCGCGGTTATTCGTCAAGCGCGGAACACAAGCGCGACATTCTCGCCAAGCTGGGCGCGGAAGCAAACGACGAAACGATCCTGATTAACTTGGGAGATGCAGCGTTTCGCGATCCTGAGCATGAGACGTTTGATCTGTTGGCGGCGTTGCCATTTTATCAGCATTTCCACGTTTGGGGCAATCATCCGAGCGGGGCAAAGCAGGCTTACCGCGCATCTGTCAGTCAGACGTTTGCGGGAAACATTGCCAAGCCTCTTTTGGATGAACTGGAAATTTATCCTGTCATGTGGCATAACGTCACGTTTCTGGGATACCAGTCCTTTTTTCGTTATCAGGATCAAACGATCTTTGCGAACCATTTCCCGCAAGCAATCTGGGATGAGATGAAGAATGACGTTTGGCATGTCGCTGGTCATTCTCATGGTTCGTTTGATGCAACCAACGGCCAAAGCACGATGGATGGCAAGATCATGGACGTTGGCGTGGAACAGTCGCAAAAGTATAATGACGGGAATCCGTTCCTGACGTTTGAACAAGTCAAGGCGTTCATGGACGCTCGCGCAGTAGTTAAAAAGGATCACCATTAAGTCTTGACCTTAGTGGTGGTTCTGCTATACTCTTATCAATGAAAACATTTATTCTAATTCGTGGTGTGCCGGGTTCTGGCAAGTCAACACTGGCGAAAGCTCTCGCCGTTGGTTGGACTTCTCAAGGTGCAAAGGTCGCGGGACCGTTCGAGGCTGACGATGGAATGGTCGATGGCTATGGCAATTACAAGTTCAATCCAAAGATTCTTGGACTCTGCCATGCTGCTTGTTTGTTCGATGTTCGTCGAGCAATGAACGAAGGCGTCAACGTCGTGATTCAGTCCAACACCAACACCAAACATTGGGAATACAAGAAATACCTTGACGCGGCGAAGGAATTCGGATACACTGTTCAAATCATCACGGTCGATGGCGACTTTGAAAATACCCACGGTGTGCCTGCTGATAAGGTCGCCGAAATGCGAGAAAGGTTTGAAAAATAATTTCCCACCCCCAACCCTTGCCGATCAGTGTCAACTATAAAAATGCCGGTAGGTTGTCACACCGGCGGTCGCCTTGGGTTGGACCGGGAACTTTCATAAACCGTTGAGTTGCAAACACTTGCAGCTCGCGGCTCCCGCCTTGCGTAAGTCGTTGAACGCCAACGTGTTACGACGTGAAAAATAATAGTTGACAAATGTTCAAAATCTGCTATAGTAACACCATGAAACGATCACAAATTACAATTATTGACAAGGACGGCAAAGACATTGGATTTATCGCTCCCAATTGCATACGAGGCTGGGGCAATGGACTGGCCGAAGCATCGCGACAAGCGAAGGCAATAGGCGGGACTGTCACCCTCAAAGAATACGACAAAGTGACATTTAAAGTAAAATAACTGTTGACAAATAACCTAAATCTGTTATAGTAACAACATGAAAGCAAACGAATTAAACGAATTGGTTCACCTCGTCTGTGACGAAATAGATAAACATCTTGATGTCCCTGTTGACAGAATAGATGTCAATGAACACCTGTCCAGACTGATTCAAAACCTCGGAATTGAAGTGAAAGAATAGTTGACAAGTCAAAGAAATTAAAATAGTATAACAATATGAAAGCAAACATTGATCGAGTGATGGAATTAGTCGAAGAAAATCAAATGAGCCTGAGCGACTATGGAGTGTGTCTTGCCTGCGCTCACGAACAAGACGGTTGCGAGCCTGATGCTCGAAAATACGTCTGCGACAATTGCGGCGCGTCCGAAGTCTACGGTGCCGAGGAATGTTTGTTTATGATTTAAGTTGACAAGTAACAAAAATTGAACTACTATAAGAATATGAAAGAAAACTGTAAATACTGCGGCGGCAACTGCCCCAACGATAGAGGAGACAACCTTTGCGATGGATTCGCGGGGGACATTGACGGTTTGTATGCTAATGCGTCCGAAACCAAATCACCTGCGATGGTTCGCGCTCTCGACGAACTCTCCCTCAAATCCTTTGGCCGCGCTCGTAGTGTTGCCAAGGCTGGCGAATCGTGCGTAACCTGTGGAGGCCGCGCCGATAAGTTCACCGGCGAAATCAGCAAGCGCGAGTTCGGTATCTCTGGAATGTGCCAGACGTGTCAGGACAAAACCTACGGGTAATCTTAAGTGATGATGAAATATATTTTTCTAATCTTAGTTCTAGCATTCAACCTACACGCCACTGATGCCAAATTCTTTACCGCCCTACATCAAGTCGAAACCAGCGGACGAACCGGAGCCATTAGGGGCGATCAAGGCCGTTCGCTCGGTCCCTATCAAATTTCTAAAGCCTACTGGCTGGACGCAACCTATCGGTCGCCAAGTCTCCGCGCCCAAGGATATGGAAGCGTTTCGAGAATTGATTACTCTCGCCGAATTGTCGTCCTTTACTGTCAGCGATATGAACCGACAGCAGTAAAGGCCAAGAATTACGAGACGCTGGCTCGACTTCATAACGCGGGTCCGCGCTGGAGCAAGAAAAAACATTTAACACATGGATATTGGAGGAAATTTGAAAAACGTCTCAGATAAAAAATACAGACTGCTTGGGCAAGCCATTGTTAACGCTCTTAGCTTGAAGGCAGATTCTAACGGGCTATATTCTTTTCATGATCAAAAAATAAGTTTGTTGGGTTTGGGTAGTAGTATTCAAATAACGTGGGAAGCTACGATTAAACACACTGAAGAAGAATTGGAAAAATTATTATGACAATTAAATTCACAAACACCCTTAAAGCCTTGAGAAATCAAATCGTCGATACTGTTGCTGAATGGCAGCATCTTGACGTGGACGAAACAAACTTCATGGCAAGGGAAATCGGTCAATTGTTTTATGACTACGAAAAGGAAATTCTTTTTCGTCAGCCGATTTTTAAGAAGGGAGTAATCAAATACAATAGAATAACAGATGGGAATACTTGCCCCAAAGAGAAACTTGCTGATCTTCAAGGGCATTGGGAAGAGATATTGGGAGAAGAAGTTAAAACGTCCCCTAAGATATAACCCATTGAAGCCCAAGCACTTAGCTCGGGCGGGTGCCGCCAGCTGTAAGTCGTTGAAGATCAACACGTTGGGTAAGCCTACACAACTAAATGTTCGGTCGGGGCGCGAGGCCCCTTGTCCCCAACGTGTCGATTTTGTCAAGCCTTTTCGCTGGTAGGCTTCAACCAGATTCCCCTGTCAAGCATTAAATCACCCAACACAGGAAAATCCTGAAACAGAGTTCCAATTGCCGCGCTAGTATTCTTGGCGAACATCTTGCCGACTTCATCGCGGATTCTCTCAGTCGAGACGCCACTGAAATCGCTTGCCACCATTGACGCAACAGCTTCACGAGTCGAGGATTGCATCCCCATTCGCTTAACAACCGCAAAACGAACGGCGCGAAACCCTCTCAGCGCATCTTCATTCAACCGATCCTTTGCCTTTCCGACAAACGAGATAACGCCATCCAGAGCGTCAAACTTGCCGAGAAACGGATCGACGACCTCAAGAGTCTTGACGTTGACGGCGACGGCGTTCATCGTGAAATCACGCCGGGACAAATCCGTTTCGATTGAATCAGCAATGTCGGTTGACTCAGGGTGTCGTCCGTCATTGTATTCACCATCACTCCGAGGCAGGGCAAAGTCAACCGCGCCGAAACCGGGAACCATTGCGCGAGCAACAAGAAACTCAGGCCGAGCCTGAAAAATCTCACCGCCCACACGTTCGATCTCGGCAACCATCGTGTCGAAGTCAGGAGCGACCATCACAAGGTCAACATCCTTTGACTTGACGCAGAGGAAATGATCCCGCACGAAACCGCCCACGAAAAACGTCGGGAAGTTGAATAGATTGATTGGCTTTAAGTTCATTGTGTTAATATATCAGATTTTTTGTTGGTTGTCAACTATTAAATTGCTGGCCGGGGTGGGAATTGAACCCACAAGGGAGACTGTTTCGAGCGCATCAGTATACAACCCATCAATGTCTCCAGCGAATCCATCACAAAGATTATCGCCACGATCATTGGGGCAGTTGCCACCACAGTATTTGCATTGTTCTTTCATTGTTCTAATGTATCAAATTTTTTGTCGTTTGTCAATTAAAACTTTTATCACCGAGCAACGAAAGATAAACTTGGTCGAGATTGTCGAAATTACCCTCAACCCCGTTCTTGTTGGAATAAAGAGAGTAGGTCGCGCCGTGTCGTCGATCACGCTCTAAGACACATTTCTGTTCTTTGGCGAGTAGTTGGAGTCGGTGGAATCTGGTTGTGTAATGCATGGTGTTACTATAACACAAAAGGACAGATTGTCAACACCTTTTTTATTCTTTATAAAGCGTTGGCATTCAACGACTTAGAACAGGCGGGTGCCGCTCGACGTAAGTGTCTGCAATGCAAGCACTTACGTCGAGTTTTTCCTTGGCGTTACTCCTTAGCAATTTGTGTGCCACCCACACGAATTTTTTTCTCACGCTTGAACGGTTGCGAGGGGCGGGTCTTGTCCAACGGCGCGTGGAACGTATTTGACGCTTTCCCGTTTGACTCCTCATTTATTGCGACGAACATCCCCATGTTCCGCTCCGCGTTGGAGCTAATCAAATGCGTTCCCGCGTTGAGCTTGCCCGTTTTCACTCGCGCAAGGCGAGTCCGACGTTTTACTTTGTTGTTCATAAGTTTTTCTTATCTTCCGAATTAATGTGGCTTGTAGTCCACGTTTCCAATCGACGTGTCCCAACAAGCGCGACAATCACCGCAGAACCCCGTCAAGACTTTTCCCGTTTTCTTGCTAGTCATAACATCGCCCTTTTTGTCGAGCTTAGTCGTCTGGTTTGCCTTGCAGTTGTAACCAACCGCCCGCGCTCCCGACGTTTGGCAACCCAAGCGATTCGCCAAGTTGTGCGGGCCATCGCCGTCAAACATTAGAGCGGACAAGCGCACCGTCAAATTAGCGGGGAACTCATTTTTCTCGCGCCAACGGCGAACAATGGCAAATTCCCGAGTTGGGAGCCAATGCTGAATGTTTGGCGTCAAAGCGCAAACCGTTGCGATGTTTTGCAAATGCCATTCACCTTGCAGATCGCCAGAATCATGCCAGCGAAAAAATCCGCTCTTTTCTTTGTTCAAGATCAGAGACGCCATCGCCAAAGTCCAATTCGGATCGCGCAAAGAATCAAATCTTTTTTGCAACGCCGCTTGAACATTGCCCATCCGATAAAAGCCTTTCAGAGCGTAACACTTTGAACAAATCGAGTTAGGAATGGCAACCATTTTTGAGCCTTGTTTGCAATGCTTTGCGGGGATCGAATACCCGTAGCAAGGCATTTTGGAAGGAGCGGAAAGCCCGCCGACTAAGTTTGAAGCGTCTTTGATGTTCATGTGAATACTATAACAGGGTTTCAGTCTGCCGTCAAACCTTTTCTGTGCTTTTCTTTGCGTGAAAACTTTTTCTTGTCAACATGCGTCCGCGTTCCCGTGTTAAAGAGAATTACAACGCGTGGTTTCCAGAGTTTATCTTTCATGCTGTTATACTAAGGCTTTTTGTTTATATCGTCAAGAAAAATTAAACAATAAATTGCTACAATAAAAAATAATACAAATATCATAAGGGGGGATTATACTAAAATCAAGGTTGCTTGTCAAGGGAATTCTAGGAGGATAAACCCCTAGAAACCCATTGCTCAGAGCCAGACAAATCAAGCTTTTCCGCGCTGACCGTCCCCCGCGAATAAGTCTCCCCTACAATGCCAAATTGAATTCTATCAGGTTCGCGGTTCTCTGTCAAGAATCTTTCGGCATTTTGTTTCCCCACGATTTTCGTGTTCTTGAGATCGCCAGAGCCGCCGCCCGCACCCATAAAAGCGCGGAATTGAAAATAGGACAGAACCCTTTCCCGAGTCGTCCAGAACTGGCCTATCTGTCGATCTGGCTTGTCAATGGGATAATCGACATGCGCTCCAAAATTGACGCCTCCAAAATTCACAAATGAATTTAATTGTAATACATTGTCTGCTGGTTTCCCCTCCATAATCAGAAGGATGTTTGTGCCGTAATCTTGGAAGCTGAGTTTAACTAATGGATTAATTTTCATATTGCTAGGATACTACGCTGTTGGGGTTGAAATGTCAAGTTCTTTCGTCTCAGATAAAACGTCGTTCATCGCCGACCATGAACTAACAGGAAAACGAGGATGCGACTTAACTTTGCGCTCAAAGAGGATTTTGTATTCAACCGTCTTTTCGGACCAACCGAACGTATCGCATTGATAAATCGTAATCTCTCCAGCGCGGCGAATCGTAACAAAATCGCCGACACTCATCGACCGTTGACCGCTTGCAAGGAAGGTCGGAGACTCGCATTGTGAACCGTGATTCCATTCGTGAAAAATGCGCTCGCAAATGTCAAGATCTTCTTCGTCCGTGTCTTTGAATGTTCCCTTAACGAATGTGCCGGGGTAGGTGAGAGTGATATGGGTCAGTTGTTTCATGCGCTCATTATAGCAGAATCGGGCGGGGTGGCAAGGCTTTTCTTTGTTTTTCTTTTGGCATGATTCTTGCTAAGCGTCGTAAGTGGTTGTGGTTGAAGGACTTACGCTCGGCGGGAGCCGCCCGACGCAAGTTGTTGCGTTGGAACGGGTTAGGGCTATTCGTTAATGAGTGTCCCCTCTTGAAAAGCTTTCACAATTTGCTTCTTGATAATTCGTTTGAGTCTGTTATACTCTTTGCGGAATTTGAGAAGGTCGCCACTTAGACGTTTTATGTTCGCCTCCGCTATCGTCTTGACGACGGACCACTCAAGCTCTCGTGGGTCTTGAACATTTTTGATGTTTAAAAATCCCAGATTCTTTCCCAAGGATCTAAGGATGTGAACAATCATATTCTCCAACAAAATAGGATTGCCGGTTTCCTCCGCATGAAGGACTAAAAGCCTCTCACATGATCCAAAGAAGCCCGGTTGAAGGTGCTGCCTCAGTCGTCTTTGAAAATTTGTAGTATGTCCACCATACGCATATGGTTGCCCGCCGACAAAACCAAACAACGCATAAGCAACGGTGTCATTAGTGACACTCGGCGCATAATAATAATTGTGTTCTGAAATAACGAATTTCTTTGGAGCTTCGACGATGAAAACTTTTTCTGTCCTATAACGAAGGAACAGGGCGATGGCGTGGGATTGAGCTGCTGATTTTTCTTTCATGCTGTTACTATATCAAATTCCCAGATAATGTCAACATTTTAAATCATTTTAATTCAAGCCATGTAACCTGTTGATATTCAAGGACTTAGCGATGGCGGGCGCCGCCGCGCCCAAGTCTCTCTCCCACAAGGGGTTGCATGGCTTGGACACGACAATTTCAATAATAATAATCCCTCTCGGGCGGGGCGCGTGGTCTCTTATTTGGCATATATTTATTTGTTATTTATTTGTTATTTGGTTGGCTTTTGATTATGCTTGCGATATTTGAACATTCTGAAATTCGACGTCTGCTTGATCTTGTAGAACCCATGAGCCTCCAGCTCCAGATCGTCGATGTTACCCTGCCACGTCCCCTTGGACGTTATGCCGTTCAACGCTTTCAAGTCATTCCGAACTGACACGTAGATCACCCCTCCGCAACGAGTGTTGCCTAATAATTTGGTGATTACGTCGCTTCGTTCAGCCTCCGACTCTATGACGTTCAGCACGTAGTTGCATGTTACAACATCGTATGCTGGGGACGTGGCTTGCGGGAAATGGTAAGGATCAAACTTATCCATCCCAAGCTGGTCAGCGTCAAATCCTCGTCCGCATCCGTAGTCCAAGCTCTTACTCGTTTGAGGTATTAAGGCTAAAGAGTTGAGGTGGCGCATGGGCGCGGACAATGTTCGACGACTGATTGCTGTGAGATGTGCTTTGTTCCTAACCATGCTAATACTATATCAGTATTTTAAATTAATGTCAATTAAAAACATGCGCCCAATAGTCGCAAATTTCTTGGTTTTGGTTTCTGTTCCAATAGATTGCTCTTGCGATATAGGACGGGACACTGAATGTCTTGCTACGCTCAAGCCAATGGTTCTCGATTGTTTCGTAGTGCCGCTTGTCTTTCGTTTGATTCAGTCCAAACATGCGATACAAGTGAACGTCAGCGCAAAACACTTCAGCTTGGTTTGGTTCCAGCATCTCCAGCGCGAACGAGGTCTTGGCTTTCTGTAGCCCTTTGATCTGAGATGCCAGATTATTTCGATGTCCCTGCCATGAAACGTTATTTGACTTGGAAACGTATATATTTGGGTCTTTCCAGAATGCCTTGGAGAATTCATGGATAAACTCGGAGCGGCGGTTATACATGCCCACTCGACTGTCTTTGATTATTTGGAGCAGTCTGTCTTTGTCATTGAACCACTTAGTCCAATCCTTAATGGCATTGTAGCCAACGATATTTGACTGCCATGAGGTGTGAACAGACATAAAAGCAAATAAAAATCTTTGAAATTGTTGAATCAGATTTTTTGGTTGTTTATCATTCCAGTAGTCCTTATGCCTCTCAACCTCGCTGGGCTTCAAAGAGCAGAAGAAGTCATCGACCTTGCGAAAGGTCAGGCGTGTGTCACGGTCGAACATATCGAGCTGGACGCGCTGGGTATCAAAGGATTGTCCGAAGAAGTCTACTTGTTTAATCATGTTCTTACTATAGTCGAATTTTAATTAATTGTCAACCACTATCTCAATTTTCTTCATTGTCTTCAAACTGTATGCGAACCAACCATAAACGCCTTTGTTCTTGAAGTGGAAAGAAAATTCGTTGTCAGCTACCTTCATGTTCTCCACGTCCGTTATGACTTGGGAATCATTTTGCTTATTTGTGATTATAACTTTCATTATTTGAAACTTATTTATTTGTTATTTGGAACTTATTTATTTGTTATTTGGGAAAAAGATGAGAAGCTTTTATGTAGTTACTTCTCAGGTGATGATAGTGACCAGTGACAATAAGCTGCACTCATGCATCTTCACACCGCTACAATACCTTATTCTTTAAAGAGAGTCCATCAATGCTCGACCCTTTGGAGTCAGGACGCGCTTGCTTTGCTCGTTGACGGCGATTAGGTCGAGGTTACGCAGGTAAGCCTCAGTGTCGAGTCGAACCATCGTGGGCGAGTCGCTGACGCGAAAGGCAATGGTGCCAAGCGCAATGCCCGTTCCCGCTTTCGAGATCAACTCAAGAACCATCATTTCCTTGCGGCGAATCCCGTATGGGAGATGCCCGTAAACGTCAACCAATCCGTTCCAATCTGCACGATCAAAAACAGAGTGGTCGTCGCCAGCTTTCTCCTTTTGCGCGATGCGTCCTTCCATCTGATTGGCGAGTTTGACTGCTCCGCGAGCATTTCCGCGAGCGTAATTCGCAATGTCCATCAGCAACGTGTAGTCCTCGATCTCAGGTCGCAAGTCACCAATGATCTTCGCAATGTCCTCTTGCGGGTAATCCTGAAGGTCAATGCGCTCACAACGGTCACGCAACGGCTCGCTCATTCCCTGTGGATCAGTCGTCGCAAATACAAAGGACTGGCGGCGAAAGTCGATGAAAGCCTCCACGTCGCCATTTGTCACAGTGTTGCAGTGATCCTTGTTGGGATTCAGCATTGAGAGCATGAAAGCCTGAACAGGTTTCGGAAGCAAATGTGCCTCATCGAAAAACAGCGTAACGTCCTGATCGTGAATGCGCTGAATTACAATGTCATTGAAGAACCCTTCCACATTCTTAATTCCTGCACAGTTAAACAGCTTGCCCTGCTTGCCAAGGCCGCGAACAAACGCCTTGCCGATCTCAGTCTTGCCGCAACCCTTGGGGGCAACAATCAGAGCGTGAGGGACAATGGCCCCAGCGTAAAAGTTCCGCAGCAACTCATTGAGGTGCTTCTTCACTTGTTTCTGTCCTACGAGTTCGTCGAATGGGTCGTTCTTAATCATGTTAATACTATACTATACACTTCAAACAATGTCAAGTAATTTTAATGATTTCTTTTTAATAAATTTAAATTGGTCTTGCCTTGGTTTGGATCATTGGCTTTATTCGGGATCGTAAATTGTTAAGCAGTTTCCAGCCTCTTGCTCAGGAGGCGGTTTTCACGAGGGACGGAAAGTTAAATGTCTTCGTGTTCGATGGGGGCGACATCCTGCTCTGCGAAGGGGTCAGGGATGCCGGTGAGATCGATATTCTGCGCTACAATGGGCGCGGCGGGGACAACTGCTGCTCCACGGTGAATATCGGCGGCGGTCCCAACCTTACCGACAAGACCCTGCTCACGAGCGAATTTCGTTGAGACTGGCACGTAGGCCAATCCTTGTAGCACCCTGTTGAGTTCATCAACCTGCACGTTAATGAAGCTGTTTGAACCTGCTGGGCGACCGCGTTTTTTCTTTGGTTTGTTATCCATGTTCTTAATATACGATAATTTTAAATTAATGTCAACGATTTAATTGATTTAAATTGTATTAGTTATTATGGTTGCTCTATACCTAGCTTGGGAGCAATGTCGGCCCACGCTAGGCCCACCACCCCACCAAGCACAACCGAGTCAACATGACCATTGTATCCGGTCGTTATTTCGACGATCTCGCTGAAAAGGAGCGAACCGACGCTTGCCAATAGACACATGCTGCCAAAGTATTTAAAAGTTTTCATAATATCGTTATTTGGGATTATTTCGTTTATTATTTGTTCACAGATGACGGCTTGACTTCTGTCTCATCTCCGCACTCATTTCGAATGGTTATATAGATTCTCCCACGATACGACTCGCGCTTAACGATCTCGACCCATTCGCCCCGCCACTCCACTTCATCTCCCACGTCATAGCTAATGTTTTTCTTCTTCCTCACTCTCCTACTATACAATACTTTTAAAATCCCGTCAAGGAAAAAGGCGCGGCTTCTTTGCCGCCGTTTTTAATTGTTTTTAATTGCCGCGACCCCTCTGCGACTAGAGCTTCCAGATTGGCGGGGTCTTCCGCGAATTCAATCACCTGCTTGCTGAAGTCGGCGGCGAATCGGCTCTCAGGCTTATTTCGAACGTCTGCCATAAAGCTTGGCGTTTTTTTGGCTTCCGTTATTTGGGACGCCCAGCGGTAGAGGTCGGATTGTGTATATTTCATTAAATTTTAATTAGTTTTTTAATTAGTTTTTTAATTAGATTTTAATTCCTCAAGTCTCGCGCTTAGAATTCGTGCTTCTAAAAGCTCTATAGCCTCGATGGCAGCATTGATTTCCGCTTCGCACTTGATGTTCTTTTTCGCTGCAAGACGAAACGCACTTGCGACGTATCGCTTGGATTGCTCAATATTTGACAGAATTTCATTCATAAATCTATTATAGTCTATATTTCGGCAAAAGTCAAGAAAGTTTTGCTTTTAGGAAGGGCTTATTTAGCTCAAAATCGCACATTCTATCACTTTTCCCCTATAGGAAAACACCCGGTTCTCTTATTTCGCCTAAAATGCTAAAAACGGCCCAAAATTGAATTAAAATTAATTAAAATGCGTTATTTCTCGACTTTTCTGTAGTTCTTGGCCCATATTTGGGCGGTTATTTGGGTCGCTATCTCTAAAACTTGGTCCTCGGGCAGTTCTCGGAAGTAATGATGAAGCAATTCGTGTATCAAAGTGTCCAAATAGTCCTGCGAATCTTGCCTTGGGTCGATCTCTATGACTCCATCGTAGTATTGACCGTAGGCACCCTCCCTGCCGAGGCACTTTTCGACTACTTGTGCCTTTTTGATCTGTTTTGGGGCTTTTTTGCTTGACTCCTCCTTCACAGTATAAATTACAGCAAAAAATAATCAAATATCACCACGTCAAGCCAAATAGTTAAAATATCCTAAAAAATGTGCTTTTTTGAGCTAATTTTGATGTTTTTTGCGATTTTGAGATTATTTTCTTTACTATTTTTATAATTAAATGCGGCGGTCATTTTAATCATTAATAATACAATCATAGAAGCATTTAAGATTGATAGTATTACTAAGGTTATATCTAGGGTATCCATAGGAGTTAGGATGGTTCTTTTAGTTTGAGTAAAAAGGTCATAATTAGCACAAAAATCAACAAAAATAGCACAAAAATCATTTTAATCCTTTTTTAATGAGGTGCCGATCTGCGTGTTTTACTGACCTATATTTCGGAAATATTTCCTTTGTTTTTAGTATTTTAGGTTCCATTATTTCTATATTTTGCTATATTTGTTAGGTTTCTGATTAGGTTCTGGGTATATCTTGAACAGAGGACGTTTGTATATCGGACAGATTCTCCTATTAATATCTTTAAACTCGCTGAAGCAAGAGATCAAACTCTTGAGCCATGTCTTTAAGCTCTTGAGCCATGAGATCACGGTCAGTCTCCAACTCAGAGCATTTGCAAAATGGACATTCATCTGAAACCCATCCAACTGTCGAATACGAGTCACCGCAATCTTCGCAGGTAGTTAATTCAATTTTATTATTCATATTTATTATTCATATTAATTCGGCTACTGAAATACTTGGCTTTGTCAATGGATTTGCTGGTCAGGGCGGGCAGCAACAACCGCAGCAACCATGAACCCCATCGTGTCCAATATCATCGGGATCAGGATGTCCAACACCACAAACACAAATTCGTTCAAAACAGTGGCGATCCACGCGCCAATGGAGATGCCAACCGCGCATGTGGTGATCGCTGGGATTGTGAATAACACATTGCGAGCCTTGGCATTTTTTCGGGCTATGAACGTCGTAAAGGGTTTGCTTGTCGTTTACCTTAAAGTGAAGTGGATCTGTTTTCATATTGTCAGTCTTGGTCCTTGCATTGTGCGACCATTCCCTCGATTGCGGCGCGAAGATGAGGCCACTCATCCCGGTCTATTCGGATGGTTCCTTCCTCTTGAGCAACCTCGATAAACTCACCAGCCGCCTCATCCACGATTCGCACATGGACGGCATATTCAGAAAAAATCGCCTCCCCTTTTGGGGTCAAGGTCACTTGGGTAGTCCTGACTTCATAAGGGCCGTTGGTCGGAGCGACCTTGCTTAGATTCACTTTTAGGCTGTTGGGCGGTATCGAAGGCATATTTTTTACTTGCTCATTTGATAAGTTTTGGATGACTTAAACAGGAGTGAGAAGAGCAAGCTCAGTCCAAATGCTCGCCAAAAGCCAATCTCAGCGAACAGCGGTTCAACTGTTAGTTCCGGCATGATCCAGTTCCAAAGTAACATGACAGGCAGGGCTATCAAAGATGCCACTCCTAAAATCAGGGCCATCGCTCCGACTATAAATGCGAGTTTCATTATTGTTTGTTTCGTTTAGGGCTTCGTTTCTGCGGGTTAACACTTTCTGCGAGCAACTCAGTGAGTCTTGCGATTTCTCGCTTTGATTCGCCGCGCCTCGACTGAGCTTTCTCAATCTTGTCTGCGAGGCTGAGAACGTCATGTTCGACTTGCCGCTCATCGGCCTGATATTGACGCCGTTTGTATTCCTGTCCCATTTGTCTTACGTTTGCCATAATTATTCTTCTTCTTCAAACTTCATTTCTACTCTTGCTATTTCGGTCATTGGAATCATAACGAGACTGTCATTGTCCCAAAAGGAAACCACCGCCATGCTGTCGCTCCCGAAAGGTGAATTGGTTATGTCTCGATCAGCAAAGACTGTTCCGTCTTTGAGTGTTACTGTGATGTTGCGCTCGTTAGTTTGTGGCATTCTTAAACTCATAATCTTAATATACTTTACTTTTATTCTCCCGTCAAGATGTTTTTGTCTTTTTGTTTTAATTGATTAAAATTCATACCGACTGCCACTCAACGCATACGACAGGAAAATGTTGCCCGATTGTAGCCTCGATAATTGCGCTATAAATATCCCAATCTCCACCGCCTAGCCCACAACCCATAAACTTCGGCACACCGATCACAGGAGCGCGGCCCATTGCAATCAACGCTTTTTCACCGTCGAGCAACCACTGAGCAATCTCCTGAAACGATTTGACCACGGCATTGTAATCGGTCGGAATTCCTGCGCTGGATAATTCCTTGATTGACTGTCCGTAGAGATTGACAACCGTGTAATCGTCAAGGTGAACGTGCGAGAAGCTCCCTAGTTTCACCCCGAGACGGTTGTATGTTCGCGTATCCACCGCCGCAGCTTCGGGAATCTGCTTTGCGATCTGAGCCGCAATGCCCGATCCCATACATCCGTTGATGTTTGCCTGATGGATGATTATATTCGTCCCAGCAGGGCGTTTGAGCAAATCGCCTTTAATATGCCTCATTTTTATAGTAATTGAATTTTAATTAGTTTTTATCTACTCTCCAAGATACTCCCAAAGGTAGGCGTTACACCGACCATGAACAGCACCGATTGTCAAGCCTGTATCGTGATTGTGGTGAAGGTGGATAGGATTATCGAGAAAGCCTTTGGGGAACAGTTCTTCGTTAATCTTCGCTTGTGCTACTTTATCCGTAGGAGAATCACCTAGAGGTTCATTACAGTGAGCGCACTTGCCTTCTTGCACTCGGATGTATTCCAGACGAGTCAACCGTCTTTCCTTTCTGGTCAGTTGGTCGTAATTTCGAGGGAGTTTCATTTCCTTTTATTCTTGCTCCCCTTGGGACGACCGCGCCCACGATTCTTTTTGACTACGGGTTGCTCTTTGTAATTCTTCATTACTTCGATTTTTGCCTGAGCAGATTTGAGAGTGGTATGAGTGAAGCCATCGTCTCCCCACTTTTCGTTAGAAGGATAGACTTCGCTGGGTTCGATACTAACCCCGCCAATGATAAAGCCATTGTGGCGTCGAATCCTGATGGTTTCCCAATTGATCTGCTTGGTTTCGGCTCTGGTCTGTTCATAGATTGCGTAGTCGCCCTCACGGAAAACTTGTTTGAAGTTGAATCCGAATTTTCGGAAGTCTTTGGATAGTGGTTTGTAGTTCATAGTAGTAATAAGACTATAGCAAACATTTAATCAAAAGTCAAGAATTTTTGATCTTTTAATTAACTCCCTGCTGAATCGCTTGATATATTCCTTCGCATGTTGCGCCTGACGACCTACGCCCTCCGCATTGAGCCTACATAGGTCAAGAGCGTTAAAAACGTGCTGAGAGTCCATCCTAGAGATTTCTACGGTATCTCCTGTGAACGTTGTCCATTGATCGTAGTCTTTTGGTTTATTCGCATCTGCGGTTTCTTGACATTGCGCTTTCAGAACCGACATCAAATCTACGCTCCCGGTTTGCTTTTGCATGAACGTCATAATTTTAATTAATAAAAAAGGGGCAAAGGAGTTGCCTCCCATGCCCCTTCAATTACCCCACTACTACTTACTTTTTCCCCTTGGCGTTCGCCTTGCGAGATTTTCGAGCTGCGTATTTGGCAAACGATCCATTCTTGTTGCGCTTCTGCTTCTTAGCTCTTTCGCTCAAGGCGACCGCTCGTTGAGCCTTTAGGTATCCAGCTTGGAAACCAGTGTCAAACGCTTCCGCTGCCTGTTCCTCCGCAACAGCGGAATCAACAGCTTCTGCAACCGAACCTTCAAAGTCCTCAAGTTCACACTCACATCCGTAAATGTCGTCGCCGCAATTCTCACAGATATCGTCGCTGGAGTCGTCAAAGTCATAGTCATCGTTGTAGGACGATGTGAACTCGTCGGTCA
>Ga0209709_10000923_pt1 | contig 27613 bp, 43 predicted proteins | sample ArcticOcean_MG_C_2_FD_187435 | JGI IMG/M metagenome (GOLD analysis project Ga0209709, IMG submission 187435) | Marine microbial communities from western Arctic Ocean - ArcticOcean_MG_CB4_136 (SPAdes) (version 2) | ecosystem: Environmental > Aquatic > Marine > Oceanic | place: Arctic Ocean...
ATTGTTAAATCTGTTTTACTTGACAGACATAATGAAACGTTTAGAAAGCAAATGGAGTATTATGGTCTACCTTATTTTGACTCTACTACTGATTCTACTACTGAGTGGGAAAAACAGTTTTTAGTTAGTATAAAAACTCAAGTAATGTTGGATAGACAATTATCACAAAACCAAATTACATCACTGATGAAAATTCTAAACCGAAACAATAAAACCCCTACCGAGGCACAGACAAGTTACTTAACTGCCCTAGGGTACACTGGAACAACACCGACTACACATATAGAGATATCAAAGTTAATAGATGTGTGGAAGATTAAAAGAAGAAAACAATTGGAGGAATGAATATGACAAAGAAAAAAGAAATGAAGAAAGACGATGAACAAACATATACTGATGAACAGTTTGAGGAGTTGCAACAGAATGCACTTAATCTTCAAACAACTGCTCAAAATGTAGCAAATCAGTTGGTACAACACCAACAACTTTGCGCTCATTATGAACAGACCATCAATGTATTAACAGGAAGATTACAAGAATCACAACGACTTGTATCTCAATTGAGACAACAATTACAAACAGAAAATGGAGGAACTAAATAAATGAAATTAAGAATAATGAATGACACAGGCCACACGGAATTAGAATGCAATGCAGTAGAGATGATTGAACAAATTAATGACCATCCTACACATTGGGTTTTCATTAATGGTGACATGGTTACAAGAGAAACAATCTCTTCTGTTAACTGGGAAACTGTTGATGATGTTAACCTAATTCCTGCTATGGTTGGCGGATATTAAACCAACTAATAGCATAGACCGAGTAACCGGAACAAAAAAGTTACCTACAGGTGAAATGCCTGTAACATAATAATACTAATCATAATATACAGTCTATAAGGTGTAATTATGAAACCAAATCAAATTAAAAACAAACAACTGTTATTTATCCAAGATGATATACTAAGTTCAATTGATAAAAAAGAACAATGGCTTGGTGAAAATAGAATTGCTAAGATATTAATAACAAACGCATATAAAAAACATAAAGATGGTAAAATAAACCATTCAGAACTTTTTTATGCTATTAAAACGCAGATAGTTCACGGAACTACTGTCTTTCAATCAATGCAAGAATTATATGAATACATTGAAAGAAAAGAATACTATACAACTAATAAAAATAAATATGGTGATAAATATGAAGATAAAATTTTACATTCCAACTCCTGATGATAGAGATGCTTTCAATACAACTAGTTTCTTACTTAGTTGTAGTTTAACAGAACAAGATTTGTCACGAAGAAGGTATAGGTCTCTTAGACATAATAAATATGGTGAAATTCCTATTAGAATAAGTAAACCTCACATTGGTGGTGGGCATAAAATAGACCCTCTCAATAAGAAAATCTCAGAATATGTAAATCATGTTCTAATTCCTAGTTCAGGAAGGAGAGGTGAAAGTAAATTATTTACAACAGAGAGTCGTATTTGGCATATGATGTTAACCTTTAGATACAAAGACGGAGATTCAATGGTTATAATTAGAAGAAAGAATGCATCTTTCTACATAGATAATAAAAAAGTATCTAAAAAGGCTTTAGTAACTATGTTAGCACAAATATTGTATCGTAGTTGTTTTACTAGAGACATGGAAACTATGGATAAATATATAGATAAATGTATTAACCTTCCTTATATTGTTTCTTATGTTCTTGAGAATAGAACACCATATTATTTCTATCATTTAGGTGTAAGATGTAATGTTAGAATAAATACTAAACAGATTAGTGAAACTGATGCCGCATTAGAAATATCAGAAGGTATTTGGGCAGCAATTTCAATTAAAGACTTATCTATTTTTGCTACTACCTTTATAGAAGATTCTTCTAGGTCTAAACAATGGTATAGAATACCAGCAGTCGGTTTATGGGAGAAATTATTAGGTAGTCCTCCTAAATCAAGTGAACTAAAGTTAATGATAGAATGGTTAAAACAAAATAGAACAGAAAAGATGGTTGAAGACAGAGCATTTACTCTATTAAATGATTTAGTAGATGAGTATGATGAATTTGAGTTAGTCTCATTTGAGGATAAGAAGGCAATTTATATTAAAGGTAAGTTAGCAGATTGGGTTATTGTTCCTAAAGAACATAAGTCTACTAGACAGCCAAGACATCAAGGAGTTAATACTTATAGATTTGATAGGTATCAAGATGATAGTATAATTTATAAAACAGAAGGGCCGGAGAAAAATGGTAAAATTTGGAGAGGTCCAATTTGTATAGATAACTTACATAGTAATTCTAGCATTGGAGACCAAATGGCTGCTAGAGCAATGATGTTAAGAAATGATGAAATGGCACACAAGTTAATACATACTCTTAGAGGAGTTGACTTTACGACATCAAGTAGATTAAAACACCCATTAATTCAATGGAGGGAATAAATATGAATTTAGATATAAAAACAAAATGTAAAGAATGTAGTTCAAAAAGTTTTGAATTCATAGAGCGATTAGGAGAACAAGCGTGTGTTGATTGTGGATTAATTTTATCTGTCAATCCTTTAGAAGAAACTGTTTCTTATAACAATACTTCTATAAGTGAAATAGTTAGGAATACTGCTGACTTAGGTTCACATATATGGTCTAGTGAAGTAAAAAGTACTAAACATTTTGCGTTAAAGAAACAACATACAAGAAGTAATAATATATCTGACTCAGATAGATTGATGACTACCTTATGTAATATGATACTATCTAATTATAATGTAAGTACAGAACTTAAAAATGTAACTATGGCTTATTACACAACTCTGAAAAAAGAAAACGTGTTTAGAGGTGTAAAAATAGAATGGAGAGCAGCCGCCTTAACTTACTATGTGTTAAAAGAAAACAATATAGTTACTGATTTAATAACACATGAAAGAATAAGTAAAGTGCCTAAGAGTGATATCTCAAGACAAGCAAAGAAAGTGGCTAAGTTTAGAAGAAATAGCCAAGTGTTCACAGTTAGAAACCCAATAACATTAGCCAATACATTATTAGATAGATTAGATAATACTCCTCCTGACTTGAGATTGGGTGTTATTCAAATGGTTGAGTATATATCACGTAACGTAGAACAAAGAGATGTTCGTTTTACAGACAATATGTTAGCCGCATGTTTCTATATGGCTAGTAAGATGTTATCTGTAGCAATTACACAAAGAGAATTAGAAGAAAATTGGCCGTGTTCTTCTGTAGGTATAAGAACAACTTTAACTACTCTTTCAACAATGTTCAATTTTGATAGAAGTAAAATTAGTGGATATGATTTAGATTCATTTACAATGGGTGTGAGATATTGAACGAGATAAAAGAAATGATAGACAATATGGTAGAGTTACAACATCATTTTAATGGTATGGTTGAAGCATATCAAAAACTACCAAAACAACTCAGTATAATAAGACAAGTAACTATTGAAGATGCAATAACAGTTTTAGGAAGTATGTATGAACAAATGCATATCGAACTATTAGAAATGAGGGATAGAATATGAATGAAATAACAATGAAAACAACGAAAGGCAATACGACAATAAATCTCAGATATGTTAGCGCATATAGTGTGAATAAAGTAAAAGGTTCTAGGTTATCATCAAGTAGATTTTTAATTGATTTACATATGAACAGTGGTACTATATTTAGTGCTGAAGTATCAGAAGCAGATTATCTTATATTTAAAAATAAATGGAGTGAGAAACAATGAGTGAATTAAAAACAATAATATGTGTAATTTGTAAAAGAAATATAGAACATAAAGTACACGAAGGGAAAGTATATTGGACACAAGGAAACAATGCACAACCTGTTGCAGATGGAAGATGTTGTGATAGATGTGATATGGGTGTAGTTATTCCTAAGAGATTAAAAAATATGATGGAGATGAGAAAATGAGAAAAATAATGATAATAGGAGCAGGAGGAATTGGAAGTCATCTAATATCCTTCTTAGAAAGAATAGGAATATATGATATAACAGTGTTTGATGATGATAAAGTAGAAAGGAAGAATCTAACATATCAAAACTTTAGTGAATGTCATCTTGGTATGAAGAAAGTTGATGTCTTTGCTAATGTAAAGTCTGAACCATATCAAGTATTAGTTGAAAAACAAATGCAAGGTTATGACTTAGTAGTTTGTTGTGTAGACAATCTTGCTGCAAGAAGGTTACTATACAAACAAGGATATGGTGATAGTGCTAAAATTAAATGGTTGGACTTAAGAGCACAAGGAAGAAATGCTGCTTTGATTTCTTACAAGATAGACCCAAAGTTAATGGATGCTTTACTAGCAGGGCCGGATGGTTCTTTTAGTTGTCAAGGTTCAGAATGGGATGGTAGTCCTGAACAGATTAATTGTATGCATATTACTGTAGCAGGAATGGCTACACAGTGGATACAAAGATGGTGGCAAGATAACGATAATGTTGTAGATAAGATGGTGATGAATATATGAGTAGAGAAGATAGTAATATAGATGATTTAACAGAAGACGACATTAATCAGATAATGGATGTGATATCTACAGATGGATTTTATATGAATACTGAGATAGTAAAGGTAACTTGTCCTCATTGTGGGGAAGAGTTTCTAGGAACAAAAAGACATGCAGGTGGGTTTGTAGCAGGACATGAAGCATACCACAGGTTTGAACATAGGCAAGATGTTGTTGCCGTAGAATTAGGAGGAATATAAATGGAATTAGAAATAAAAGATAAAAAATGGAAAGAAGATATAAGAACATGCCACGAACAATTGAAAGAGGATATACATTATTTGTATCCTAATAATAGTACTGAAACACTATTAACAATAATTTGGGATAAATCAAAAAATGCATTTGATAGTGATAGAGAAGTACAAGTATTAATTGATAGCAAAGATGATTTATACATCAGTGTAGGAAGTATAGGTTTTGTATCCTTTCAAAATCAAGAAGATGAATTAATCAATGGCGCACCAATGAAGTTACCGTTGAAGTGTTGGATACATACACATCCTTTTGGAACAGCCTTTTGGAGTGGTACTGATTGGAAATCCTTAAAGACATGGCGACCTGTCCTCAGTTCCGCTATTGTCTTAGGTGATAATGAATATTTGGCTTATGACCTTAAGACAGAAATAGCAAAGAAAGTATATTATGGAATGATGCCATTCCCTGAGACTATTACTGAGTTTAAAACAGAAGAAGAAGAACTATTGAAACAGGAGGAAGAATAAATGGGTAAAAGAAAAAAAGGATATAAAGGAACATTATGGGATGCATTAAAACAAAAAAGTAAAACTGATGATGGGTGTGATTAAATGAAAGATAAACGCAGACAAACAAAATTAGATGAACATGGAATTAAGACAAGTAAATCTAGACAAACTAGATTAACTGAGTTTGGAATAGTATTATTATTCTTATGTTCATCTCTAGCAGGATGTACAGATATGATACCTGACCCACCTTCAGAGTATGATAGTATTAGTGGGTCTTTCGATACTTATGATAACAACACTATTCCTGTAATTGCTATTGGAAACAATACGACACTTCTAGAGATTATTAGCGTTACATACAATATGACCAACTCTAATAATGATAGTTTTGAAATTGATGGATATGTATTCCAAGGAAATATTTCCATGCCTACTATAGTTACCGGATATGCTTTCGATATCGGTAAAGTGTATTTGCATTTTGCTTATGTTGAAAATGCTTCATATACTTACGAAGTATTTTACACTGAAAGGATTGTATAAGTATGAAGAACGCAGTAACAATTTTTTCAGAAATAAGTCTAAGATTACTAGATGAGTTGACTGAATCTATAACAGAACATCGAAAACAAGGTGCTCCTCTACTTATACTTAATCAGTTAGAAGATATCAGAACACATATAGGATATGCACACGACCTATTAAATAATGAGGTTGTTTAGATGAAGAAAGCAGTAACCATTAGGTTTCCTGCTCCTCTACCTGCTGAAATTCCTTGTCCTATTTGTGAAGGGAATAAATGTAAAGTTTGTAACAAGACTGGTAAGATTAAAATTACTGTAGATGCTAAAGTACCAATACAACGTAGTTTAATTGTACAATATGTTGCAGATAATGTTCATGATATCGCCTATGAATTAAGTAGGCAATATGGACTTACTCAAGAAGTAGAAACAGAAGATATGTTTACTATACGTGGAAATAATAACGCTACTTACGAACTAGTTAAAATTAGTAGTTTAAGTGGGGTTATATGGATAGCAAATAGAGTGGATGAATTAGAATCCCCTCGTTATTTTAAATCAATAAGTGATTTACAAAAATTTAGGAGTCTTTCAAATGAACAATGAGGAGTTTAAAACAGTTATAAGAATACCAAGAAATGCAACATCTGAATTATTATTAAAGACAGGGGTGTATTGGAAAATACCCGTTGTTGATATTAGATGGTATTCAGATGGTAAACCAACAAAGAAAGGTATACGTATAAATATGGAGGAACTTCAAACTCTAACTTCTGCATTAAATAAAATGTTAGGTGATGTAAGTGACTCTAATTAGATTTGCTAGAATGTGTGAATCTCTAGAATCAACAACTCCTACAAAAGCGGCTGATATAATAAATCAATCTATTAGTAGTTTTGATAATAAAGAAGCACTAATTGATATCTTATGTGAATATTATCCAACTAATAATATTGGCTCTAAAAGAGCATACTCATGGATTGCAAATGCGTTTGGTATCTTTGAAGAAGAGATTAAATCTGCTGAATATTCATGGTTAGATTTATCCGAAGCAATGGGACAATTTGTTGGTAATAATGTAGAAGATAGTAATATATCTTTGAGTGTGTTACACAGATTATTAACGTTAGATTGCTCTACTATTGATGGTAATTCCTTTATCTTGTTTAAAGAACATATTACTAAGATGTCAGGTATAGAAGTTAAATGGTTTCTAAGATATTGGCTACGTTTACCTAGAAATGGTGTTACTGAATTAGTAGTAAGTAAGGCGTTAGTTAAATATTATAGTAACCCTAAGATTTTAGAGTATGTTAAATATCATACACTCACTAATGTATGTGTATATTTAGATAATGGGAATGAACCAACAACAACTGCTGAACATGGTTTATTCATTAAACCTATGTTGGCTAAGAATTGGAACACAAGCAACTCATTACCATTAGAATATGTAATGGATGTTAAGTATGACGGTAATAGATATCAAATACATAAATATAATCAGAAGGTTATTATCTTTAATCGTAAAGGTAAAGTTGTTACTAATCAATATACAGATGTAAAGAAAATTGTACAAGGTTTTGATGGTAGTTTTATAATAGATACTGAAATTTACCCTGTAGATTTAGAAGGTAAACCTGTAAACCATAAACTATTAGCCAAGAGAGTACATTCTAAAGATAAACAACAAGCAATAGAAGAGTGCCCTGTAAGAATAGCAATATTTGATATTATGATGTTTATGGGTGAGTCTCTACTAGAAGAAAAGTATAGAGATAGGTTAATTCATCTAAAAGGAATACCATCTGAATATTTATCTTTGATGTATAATAGAGATTACACAGGTGCTATTGTTGACATGTCATTTGAAGCGGCATATAATAGTGCTATCAATGATGGTTATGAAGGTATAATGATTAAGGACTTAAATTCTACATATGATGTTGGAAGAAGAAGTAGTAATTTATTAAAACATAAACCACCAAGAATAGAATTAGATGTTGTAATAACATCTGCATCATATGGTGAAGGTAAACTCAGTGATGTGTTTGGTTCATATGGTATATCAGTAAAGGAAGACGGAGAGTATATCCAAATTGGTTCTGTTGGTACTGGATTTTCTGATTTACAAAGAAGAATATTAACAACAGAGTTAAAGAAGATAGTAGATGTATTTTATAATGGAGTGTTTCACTTTTTACCAAGAAGAGTAATACAAGTTACTGCTGATATGATACAGATGGATAATGAAGGAAAATATGCACTTAGGTTTCCAAGGTTAGTTAGACTTAGAGATGATAAATTTCCTAGTGAAGTTAATACTATAGATGACTTAAAACAAATGAGTTTTTAATAAAGGTTATAGCATGCACCGTGTTGCTCTTGAACTGTACTCCTTGTGAGTATGGTTTGGAAATAAAAAGTCTAAAGTTCGTTTTCTTTTTCAAGTACATCCTTTTCCAACGGGGTCATGCCCGTAGACTTGACCATACTTGCATTATTGGAGTAACATATAACTACCCGTATACATACCGCTAGATGTGTTTAGTCGAGAAGAGTTAGGTGGTATATTTCTTAGTATACCAACCGCAGAAGTGTCAGTGGTCAAACAATCAAATCTTTCTGTTGGATATAGAGTAAGATTACGAGTGTGTATACGAGCAAGAATAGATTTCCTATTAGCAATAGAAAGAAGTCTATTACAGTCTCAAATACATTGTACTATAAAAGAAAAAGAAAACAAACAAAGACCTAGACCTATATTAAGTATCACAGATAAACATAGTCTTGAACTATTATTAACCTTAATACCCAATAAACCATCTAATATTAATTGGGAAATATTTGATGAAATATTTATATTATACATGTGGAAAAGGCATCTAACACAAGAAGGGTTAGATGAAATACTAACATTAAAGGGGTTACTTTGAATGTTATGTGTTAGGTGTGCATTACGCAACCCAAAAAAAGGAATGAACATATGTAGTGTATGTCAGATTAATTTAATGGTAGAAGATGTACCAAATATAGTAAAAGATTCAGAAGTAATAGATTGGTATGTATTGAAAGCAATAGAACAAGGTTGTAGATATTGTTCTTCACATAAATTTGGTATAGAAGCCGGAATAAATTATGAAAATGAACTTAAATGGTATATATTAAAAATAGATTGTGATGAGTGTAATAATAAGTATGAAGAGATAGTGGAAGTGAGAACAAATGAGTCTAAAACAGATGCAATTAAAAAGGGCAATAATAATAATCGGCAAAACCGACACTGAGAAGAAAGAAAAATTACTACAGTTTGTTTCAGAAGGATATATATTCAAGTACGCTAATGAATATGATATAGAAGATAACTATAGTATCCCTATAGACACAGGTATTGTTATTGATGATTGTCACTATAAAGCAAACGTTGACCTTATACGTAAAACAATATTAGAATATAGAGGTCAAGTAGTATTAATGTCTGATAATCAAAAGGATGTATCTAAGACGATATTTAATTTATGTAAACTCAAAAGGGCTACTAAGAAAGATACTTCTCTACATGAGATTGCTCCTAGAGCAAGACCTCCACATAATTATGATGTGGATACTTTTAGTTTAGTACGAGAATATCTTACTTCAACTAATAGAGAAGATATTCGTACTACACTGAATATAAGTAAACCTCCCGATGTACAGTTATTGTCATGGTTAGCACCTAATTTACATCCAAATAAACTATCTTTTGTTGATTTTCATGTAAGTAGGAAATGGAGTACAAAATACTTTTATGATTTATTGGCATATGCACATGATGGTAGAATGAATAGAAAAATGCAAATGCCAAAGAGGAGAGCATATTCCCAAATACCAAAAATATGTAGAAAGTTAAAACTCAAACCATCAGATGTACACCTTCTGAAGGATTTATTAAAGGATGAAGCATTTAGAGAATATGCTAAAACACAATTAGATAATGGGGAATGTAGAATCCTCAAATTAGGTGAGAAGAAAAGAAGAAAGAAGACTGATGTAATAATTGCTCAGTCCTCATTAGAACAATGGTGATTAAAATGTTATGGACAGAAAAATATAGACCAAGTAGATTAAATGGATTAATAGGACAACCTAATTTTGTAATAGATGCAGAGCATTGGATTGCTAATCAAGAAATGCCTAATTTATTGTTGTATGGTATAGCAGGTGTTGGTAAAACAACGGCTGGCATTGTGCTAGCAAATCAACTCCTAGGCGAAGACAAGTCTACAAACTTTTTTGAGATAAACGCCTCTGATGATAGAAAACTAGAGACTGTTAGAACAAGAATAAAAGATATTGCTTCTACTAGTAAAGTAGGAGATGTTCCATTTAAAATTGTACTATTAGATGAAATGGATGGTATGACTAAAGATGCACAAAATGCATTAAAACGAATAATGGAAAGATATGCTGGTAATTGTAGATTCATTATTACATGTAATGATAGACATAAAATTATATATCCATTAATATCAAGATGTGCTAATTATTGTTTCAGAAGAATAAATAACTCTGAGATGTTTACACTGTTTTCTGATATATTGGCGAAAGAATCTGTATTAGATTATCAATATTCAGCAGAAGAATTAGAAACATTCATAGAGTCCTTGCATGGAGATGTAAGAAGAGGACTCACTGAACTACAAGCGGCTTATTCAAGCCATACACCACTGAGAAATCAAATAGATAAAAACTTATCACCTTATACAGAAATATTAAAATTAATTAATAAAAATGATTATCAAAATGCACTAGAAGGGGTACACAATTTGTTATATGATTCGGTGGAAATGAAAACAGTATGTATTAATTTACATGATACTATTATTAAAACAGAGTTAGTTAATACACAGAAATTCAAACTTTTACGAGTGGTAGGTGAAGCCGAATGGAGAAGTAGTAACAGTACTCCAAAGGTATTAGCCTCATGGATGATAGGGCAGATGATGTAAGATGAGTAAATTAAATTTAAACAACAATAATGTTGTAGACCACAAGCAAAGCAAAACAGAACAAAAAATGAATAAAAGGAGAAATAAATATGAATGAAGAAATGATAAATGAAATAAAGAAAGCGGCTGAAATACTCGGTATGACCGAAGAGGAGGGTAAGACAAAATTCTTGGATATATGTCAACAAAATAATATTGACATAGAACAAGAATCTCTACTCGCTCGAAGTCTATGGAGACAATACTTTAGTAACGCTAAGATGGCACAAGGACGAACAACCACAACAAGTAGTGGGAACAATGATGATAACTTCTTTAAACAAGCAAGTGGATTCTTCATCTCTCTAGATGATGCTAGAGATATGATGGCTTCTCAAAGAGAAAGAATAGTTGCTTCATACCATAGAGATGCTGATACAACATACAACCAAGGGCAAATAGCAATGTTTTCTGCTTTAGATGAAAACACCTTTGAAGGAAGTATGATGGTTAAAGGAGAAGAAGTAACAAAGGTTATGACTAAATTACCTAACAATAATGTTGAGTTAGAGAATGGGTTATATCTAGTACCATTAGATAACACAGAAAAATATGGTACATATGTAAACAAGAACTTTGGTAAACCATTACCTAAATCAGAGTTTAGAAGAAGTGGTGTATTCATTGGAGAAGTGAGTGGTAAGTTTGGTAAGTATTACTTTAACTATAAAGGAGAACACTGTCAAACCTTTGCACCTAACACCTTTGAGTTAGTACACTTTGCATGCACAGTTAATTCTAATGATGGTTCTAAAATACATGGTGTTACAGATAAAACAACTGCTAGTCTATTAATGAACAATAATATAGCCAAGGATAACCCTCTAGCAATAGTTGAATCAGATATTGATATGCAAGATATGTTAATGAAATATTCTAATGATAACTTCAGCACGTTGATTGATTTAGATAGATATCATACACAGGTTATGAACAAAGCATATGCAGATAGATTTGTATTTACTGATGGTAGTGTAACTAGTATAAACATGAACCCAACAAAGAATGGTAATAGAATCATTAACTTAGATGATTTGAATACTGACTTTGATTTTGATAGTGAAGGTTGGAGTGGTACTACTTGTTGGATACCTTCTAACATAGATATTGATTTCGGAATAGGTTCTAATGTTATCATAGTAGGAAGAACTTCTCAATCTAGAGATATGGATGGAAATATACAAGCCGTTACAATTAACGTTAGTGGTTTATATGTAACTAAACTAAGAGGTGGAAGTCCACAACAGATAGATTTTGTTGATGAAGAAGATGACACAGACTGGTTCTTTAGTTGAGTGTGATTTATTTTGATGAATTTTACATTAATAGAAAATAAAGCATCTAAAGAACTATTTGTTCAGGGGAGAAGTTTTTGCTTCCCCCTGACACAAGTAAATTTTGTTACTTGGAGATTAAATGATGAGACAGGCCATTATTGGTTTAAGTTTCATTTTGGCGCAGGTAAAGAAATACGAGTAAAAGTAGACTTAACAGAAGTAAATGAAATACTATCCGCATGGACAAACACAAATACAAATTATAGAGGAAATAGAAATGAGTTGGAAAACACAGAATAAAAATGAAGCAATAACGACAGATGAAAAACAAATAGGTTCTTTTGCATTAGGCAGGGAAGCGTATCTCGCTAAGAGACAAATCGCACAAGAAAGAAATAAGAATTTTCTTTGTGTTGGTATATGGGGCGCACCTAAATCAGCAAAATCAGGATTAGCAGCAGACATTCTTACTGATGAAGATATTAAGAATGGTATGCATGTATTTGTATGGGATTATGATAATAGATTTATTGATGTTAAAAGAAATCATTATGCTAACAATGAAAATCTTGTAGTATTCAACCCTATAGAAAGACATCCTGATACTCTTGTAGATATTAAGGCTACTAAACATAATGCAGAAATGCACTATCAAGAAGCCATGACATATTTAGAGCAAGGTAAACTAAAAGCAGTAATTGTAGATGGGGCTGATAAGTTCCTAACTGATGTATGTGAAACATATATGAGAGTTAAACATAATTTAGATGCCGATACTGTAATTAAACAGTTACCGTTTGTTTGGGGTGATAGGAATACACCTTACAAGAACTTCTTACATAAGAAGATATTAGAAATGAATTGTCATAGAATAGTAATAGCACATTCTAAAGATAAGTATGTTGATGGTAGCCCTGTTGGGACTATTGCTAATTGGCATGAAAGTACCGAAGATATATTTACTACAACAATTAAAATGGACAGAAAGATAGTAAAGGGCAATGCTACTTTTACTGCTTTAATAGAAGCCTCGGCTACTAAACCGGAGTTAATAGGAACAAGACATACTATTCTTACTATTAATAATGGTAAAGTAGAGTGGTTCGGTTTAGATGTTTTGAAGAAGGGAGAATTATGAAGTTCACTATTTCCTCAAAGACATTAATAGAACACTTAGAAATAATTATGATGAAAGGTAAGTACTTTCAAAGTGAAGGTGCGAAGAGTGGTTTTCTAACTAACTATGCAGTATTAGATATTGCACATGTTAATGCAAACAATAAGATGGAGATATATAATGCTGATACAAGTACTGCTTGTATGATATCAATACCTGTCTCCGGTACAGTAGAAGTAGGTCAATGTGTTGTAGACATAAATAAGACTGTAAGTTTTCTCAAACCTTTTGGTTCTGAAGTTATTATTACTATTAGTGATTTTATTACTATAGAAGATAATAGTGATGGGGCTACTAAGAAAGCAACACTCCCTAAAGTATTGTCTCATGACGGTATGGGATTAATTGCTAGAATGATGAACTTTTCAAACAGTTGGAACTACAATGATGTTACATCTAGTATGCCTACATTTAGTAAAACCACATTTGATACATGTGTACAAACATTAGCAACAGATATAGTACCTATTGCTAAATCATGTGAAGTAGTTGGAGTAGCAAAATATAGGTTTGATTTTGATAATAGTACAGAAGGCCTATTAAAAATATCTAGTACAAAAACTGAAGTAGAAAAATATGAAGGTAGTCTAATACCATTAACACATGATGGTGAATGTGCCACAGTTGAGTTCACTGGGAACTTCTATAAGTTTCTAGATGGGTTAGTAAGAATATATATGAAAGACGATGCACCAATATTAATGGTATGTCAAAATAGGATGCTGTTGAAAGCACCATACTTATCAGGATGATATTATGATTATAAATAGGTTAAAGGAAGGAATTGGGTTAAGATGGCGCAATAAGTCTTCTATTCGGCAAGAGTGTATTATTCCTTTTGTCGAATACCAACCTTATTTCTACATCAATGCTAATGAAGCCCAACCAACACAGTTGATTATTGGGGATAAGTGGGGTAGGTTTCCTGTAGAACTAACTTATGAATTAGGAGATTATGTTAACTTAGCAGGTGAACAACTTACTAAAGTAACGTGGAGTCCATCAAATTCAAATCATACAAGAAATCTAAAAGATTGTTTTATTGAAACATATGAAGCAGACGTTGCTTTTCATTACAGGTTTTGTGTAGATGAATTAGAAGTATTACCTGAATACAAATTAAACAAATGGTATTGGGATATGGAATGGATGCAAGGTGGAGAGTATGATGGATGTATTACGTGTATCTCTGTGTATGATTCATATAGAGATGTATGTGAAGTATTATGGTGGAGTCCTAACAAAATAGAAGTCGAAGGACATAATAAACACTTTAATTCAGAAAGAGGTATGTTGCATTATTTTCTTAACATGATAGAGGATGATGACCCCGATATGCTTATTTCTTGGTTTGGTTGGAAGTTCGATTTACCTAAGTTAATACAAAGATTAGTAGTTAACGATATAGATGCAAGAGACCTATCTCCATTTCAGCAATTAACAGGAGTATCTTGGTCATCTAAAACATCTAAAGTTAATTTAAATGATAAAGTTGTTAGTAACTATTCACCAATAAGTCAACCTATCAAAGGTAGGATATGTGTACCATTAGATTTAGCATTTGAAAGACAGTGGAATGATTCACAGAGAGGAACATTACCATCAATGGCTTTAGACTATGTAGCAGAACTTACGTTAGGTAAGAAGAAATTAGTCAGTGATAAGTTTCCTGATAAGAATGACTTCTTCAAAAAAGGTTGGTTAGAAGATACACAAAGATATTTAGATTACGCTAAAGTAGATGCAGAACTATTATATCAAATAGATAATGAAATGTTTATTACAGAATCTATTGTAGCATTACAACGATTACTAATTGCTCCATTCGATGCTTGTTTTTATGCATCTAATATGGGTGGAATATACTTCATGCGTAACGCTACTTGGAAAGCCCCTACAGGAAGGAAAACCGAAAGGGTAGAATATGATGGGGCAATGGTATATGACCCTCTGAGTGAGAATACAAATGGACTACATTTTGGTGTAGCCGCATTTGATTTTGCAGGTCTATATCCTTCTATGATGATAGCAAGAAACATTAGTTGGGAAACTAAATCAGATGTTCCAACAGAGTTTGGTGTTAATATTAAGACTCCTAAAGATTTTTCTGAAGTTAAACAGAAAGATATGAGGTATTATAGAACTGATAAGTTAGGACTATTACCAAAAGCAGTTCTAGAGTTAAAAGAACTTAGAAGTAAGTATAAAAAATTAATGAAAGAATCTAAAACAGATGAAGATATTAATAAGTGGAATAGTAATCAATTAGCAGTAAAGAGATTGTCGGCATCCTTTTATGGTATTACTGCTTACCAAGGATTCGGTTGGGCTGATGTTGATTTGGCCGCGAGTATAACTGCTAGTGCTAGAGAAGCAATTAGAAGTGCCGCATTTAAAGTGAGGGAATTATAATGCCAAGTAAATGTTTAACATGTGAAATAATTTTCACAATTAGAAACCCTAAAGACAAAACTAGTTTTTCAAATAAACTATGTGGTAAATGTTACTTAGGATGGAAGAAAGAACAAAGGAAAAGGAGAGGATTAAAATGATGGCAAGACCAAATAAAAATATACCAATAATACGAAACTGTGTAACTTGTGATAAAATATTCAAGTTAGCAAAAAGAGATGTAAAAAACTGTGCAACATGTACACGGAGAGCAAGGGAGGCTAAGAGACATGAAAGAATTTGTAATTGAACATGGTTGTTTTTTAGGAGTATTACTATTATATCTTGCTTTCGTTTATTGGTTTAGTGTAACACATTTAGATTATGCTAGCATAGAAGATACACCAAGACAAGAAGAGGAGGAATAATAATGTATAATGAGTTTAAGTTTAGATTAACAAGTGTTAAACATGCTGAGTTTGAGATATACAAAGGCTTTCTAGGTAATGAAAGACAAGAGACTATTGGTACAACAATGCAATCTATCTTTGATAGAGTAGTACCTAAGAATGATGCAGTAGCATTGAAGAGATGGAATACTGCCATCAAAAATGTCAAGCATCAGATGACAAATAAGTTAGAAAATAGGAGACAGTATTTACCTGTTGGACATATTGATAGGAGTGAAGAACAATGATAAGAAAATGTGTTATAAAAGGATGTAACCATGATAGAGTTATGTTTGATGAATGTTATTATCATTATTATGTTGCTTGGGGGAGTATATAATGGAATGTAATATATGTAGAGAAAAACAAATAACAACAATATCATTACAAACAGTAGGGGAATTTGGCACAGTGTGTGATAACTGTATTAAATTAGGTATAAAAGCATTAGTAGTTCTATCTAAAGAACTTAATTTACCAGTAAAGAAGGAGTTAATTGAATGAGTTTGAATTTAATATTATTATTGATGGTTTCTTTTTTCGGTTTAGGGTATGGTGTAGTTATGTTATACTCATGTATAATTAAATTAAAAGAAATACTGGGGAGAAAATAATGAAAGTAGTTTACGGTCACACTGATTCTATTTATGTAGAGATAGATAGTATAGAAAAATCAAAAGAAACATTATCTATCTTAAATGAACATGTTAGGAAAAGTTTCCCTAATGTGTTAGGGTTAGATGAACACCCTGTAGTATTAGAATTTGAAAAATACTTCCATAGTTTAGGAGTAGGTGTTACCAAGAATAGAAATGCAGGTCTAATAACATGGAAAGATAATAAAAACTTAGAAGAGATGGAATTTACTATGACGGGTTTTACTGCTAAAAGAGTATCAGAAACTAAATTAGCAAAGGAAGTTCAATTAACGGTTTTACGAATGTGGGTAGAAGGTAAGACCGAAGATGAAGTAAGTGATTACCTTAATGATATATATTATAAAGTTTTGAATGGTAAGATACCTTTACTTGATATATTGAAAAGAAGTAGATATAGAGAAGCAAGATTCTTAGTAACATGTCAAACATGTAAAAAGAATTCAACTCTAAATGATTTAGTATCGGCTACCTGTTGTAGTCTGCCTAAATTAAAAACATTAGAAGATAAGAATGTAACGGTTGGTGCAGGAATAGCAGGAATATTGTTCTACAATAATTTACCTAATAACATACCAATAACAGATTCATATCTATATTGTAAAATTAAAGAAAATAGTAATAATAAATTTATACATCCTGTAACACAACAAGGTGTAGTTACTACTTGGTATTCTGCAAACAATGAAAAGGAAATAGAGTCTTTTCTAAAGACCTCCGGTAGTTTCATTGATTGGTTTTATTATGCCAATACAATAGTAAAAAAAGCAGAACCAATATATTTAGCAATGGATTGGGCTAGTAATAAAATATCAAAAGATAGAAATCAAAAAGATTTAGAAGAGTGGTTTTAATGGCAAGAAGAAGTAGTAATACAAATGAATATACATATAAGTGGATAGCAGATACATATGGTGATAAGGACTTACCAATTTTAAAGATAACAAAGTCTTCATTTGGTTCATTTCAATGGTGTCCTAGAAAATATCAGTTTTCATATATAGAAAGATTACCACAAGATACTACCGAAGCAATGTATAAAGGTACTATAGTTCATAATGCTAGAGAAGCATTCTTTGATGATTTTAGTATTGCAAAAGCAGTAGATATGTCTCATTCAGAATTAATTAAATATTGTATGAGTTTACATCCAATTGATGACTACACTGAAATGTATGAAACAATGGCTATCTTTGAGGCTAACAGGTTCTTAGAAGCAAAAGAAAATTCAGAGACAGGAGTACCACAAGATTTCTTACCTGTAGTAAATGAAGTAATGTTAGATGCTAAAATTACTATAGGTCAACATGATAATCCTAAGTTTATCTTAAAAAGAGATTACACTGTTCACTTACAAGGAATAATAGATAGGATGTTTTACGAAGATGGTTCTTATATCCCAATGGAATTAAAAACTGGTTTATGGAAAGACTATAAGAAAACGATGATGAGAAAAGAAATGGCATTCTATAAATTATTATGTGAGAATGCTACTGATGAGTTATTAGAAAAAGCAGGACTAAGTAAAGATATACCAATTACCCATTGGGCATGGTATTATCCTGCTTCTAACTATCTATATACAGAAAAAATGAAACCTAGTAGTGTTACATCTGTAAAGAAAGGTATAGCACAATTAATATACGCATATGAACACGGAGTATTCCCCACCAAATACTTTGCAAGAACATGTTCTTCTTGTAGTTTCTTTGGAATATGCGATGCGGCAAATACGGAGAGTTGGTTATGAGAATAATATCTAGAATAATATCAAGCAGTAAATTATGGAGAAATAAGAATGATAGAAGAAAAAATTAAAAAATTATTAAAAGAACGAAAATGGACATTTGCAGATTTTCAAGACATGGAAAATATTGTTGATGAATTTAATTTAACCCTACAAACAGAAATGACAGTAGGTGAAAAACTAAATTTAATATTTGATAAAAAACCATATGTTTCTGATACTATAAAAGTAACTGAAAGAATATTAAATGGTGAAGTACATAGAGAAGATGATGGTTGGGAAATAAGATTTATTCCTGATAGTTGGAATTTCGAAGACATATTTTCTAGAACAGTTTCAGAACAATTAAGCATTGCTATAGCAAATGCATTGAAAGAACAATTAATGAATGCAAATATAAATTTTAATAAGGAGGATGAAAAGAATGAAATTTCCAAGAACAGTTTGGTCAGGGAGTCACCTAAAGGGAGCAAGACAGTTTCCAAGAAGAGTGATGAGAAACAAAAGTGAATTTATAGAATGGTTTAATTTACACAATGGTATAATGAATTGTTATACTACAGTGTATAATTTTTCTGAATATTCAGAGACAATACAATTAGACCATAGTGTAATATTAGATAGGATGTTTTTAGATTTTGATGCACATGATAAGCCTTTAGTAGAAGCATATGATGATTATGATAAACTAAGAGACTATTATATTACAATGGGAATTAAGTTTGATTCATTCTTTAGTGGGAAGGGTTTTCATATGATAGTATATGGAGAAGTGGTAGATGATATCAGATGCATTCAACAGTATTATACCAAGATGGCTATTGATTATCCTACCCTTGATAGAACAGGTATACAAACTAAAAGACTTCGTAGATTACCTAATTCGATGAATCTAAGTAGTGATGGATATTTTTGCATTCCATTAGATAAGAAGTATAGTTTGTCTAATATTCTAAAGTTAGCAAAAAAACCCCATCTAGTTTCATCTAAAATAGAAGGTAAGTTAATACAATGGCCTAAAGTAAAATCTATGAAACTATCAGATGTTGAAGTAGATATACCCACACCATTAGGTAGACTACCAATATTACCATGTCTTCATAATGCAATAACTGTAGAGAACCCAAGCCATTATGCTAGAGTTTATCTTATACAGTGGTATCGTGATTTACTTTCTCTAGGTGAAAGAAGTATCAGCCTACAGAAACAACAGGAAATTATTGATGCTATTATGACTGAATTAGATTCAATTGCATCAGGGGAAGATATGTGGTTAGATTGGGATGAACCTAAAACAAGAGGATATGTCACTGGTATTGTGAGAAAAGGATATAATGCGGCGGGATGTAAATCAGTGTTAATCCCTCAAGGATATTGTGTTGGTAAATGTTGGAGGTATACTGAATGAATAGAGAAGATAAAATATTTTACTCAAGGATGAGTTTCTATTTGACAGGTTCATTGGCATTTATTAATAGTACTTTTAATTTAGTAGGTGCGTGTATATGAATAAATTATTAATAGATAGTAGAGAAGATTCTGCATTAACAGATGAAGTCTTACTAAAGTGTACAGAACTAAACATTTTGTTTGAAAAACAATGGTTAGAGATAGGAGACTATACATTCAATGATGTATGTTTTGAAGCAAAGTCTGCGTATGATTTCTTATTGTCTGTATTAAATAAAAGGTTATGGAATCAATTAGATAACATGGATAGAGCATTTGATAATAACTTAGTCATAGTGTATGGAGACTTTAAAGACGCATACAAAGATTATCGTAAGTATGGTAAATCACCATATGGTATGATTAAAAATAAGTTCTATGGAGCAATGGGAAAAATAATATTAGACTTAGATTGTAATATATTGTTTGTTCCAAATGAAAAGATTGCGGCTCAATTAATTGCAGTAGTATGTAAAATGCAACCTATAGATAGAGAAGTATACAATCCACGTTTAGTTAAACAACGTAAGATAAGCACATCAGATTTAAGAATGGATGTTTTAACAACTGTTAAAGGCATTAGTGAAAAGAAAGCCAAGTTATTAATTAAAGAGTTTGGTTCTATTATGGAAATAGGAGAAACAGACCCGTCAGAAATCGCTATGCTAGACGGTTTTGGAAAGGTTTTAGCGAATAGACTCTATGATGTTTTAAACTCAGAAGAGAAACAGGTGATATAAATGGATAACGAGAATAATAATGATTATATAGAATTAGAAGAAGACAGATTATACTTTGATGGACTACATGATACTAATACAATAGGTCAAAAGAAAGGTAAACTACCAAGAGTAGTAGAAGCATATGTTAAGAGTGCTACAGAAGTATCAAAATACAATGAAGTACCGTCAGCAGTATCTTTCTACACATTGTTAGGTCAAATATGTAAAGACATGGTTGCTATCCCTAGTGGTAGAAGAATTGATGATACTAGAGTACATTTCATTTGGATGCAAACATCAGGAACAGGTAAATCAACATTGTATGATTTCTTTGGGCCAGTATCAGATTTAACATTTGAATTAATCAATAAAAAATATAATACAGATTTTGATGTATTCTCCATTAAGGATACTACAGATGCCGCATTAGTTGGTTCAATGGGAACTGAAAGAGTAGAAGAATCTGATGATAATGGTAATGTAAGAATGGTAGACCAACCCATACAAATTATGGGAGCATTAGAAGGAGCAGGTTTAGCGGCTTATGATGAGTTCGAATATTCAGGTGTCTTTAAACAAAGTCAACACAAAGAAAATGTTATAATGTATCTAAACACATTCATGAACTCTCTTCACGGAGAAAACTGGGTTATAACTAAGAAATTAAAAGACGGAGATACAATCGAATGTAGATGTCAAAGGTCTATATTCGCTACAACATATATACCTACATTGTTAACAACCGTAATAGCAGAAAAAGGAGTAATACAGAGAACATTAATCTACATTAGAGAAGTACCTCAACAAGTACAAGATGAATTACGAGATGCAATTATTGATGAAGTTGGCACAATCGTTGATAGAGATTTACCTATTACTAAATATGCACAAAACTTCGTATTAATGTATGAAACATTAAGAAAGCATTTTATTGAAACGGGTGAAAACCCACTAAAAACAATTAAATTTGGTAGAGGTATAACAGATTCTATTAAGAATGAATCTTGGAAAATGAGAAACTATGTTAATACTAGTAGACCTGTGGTGTTTAATATTGCTAGTAACTTTATTACAAGATTAAATGGTACTATGGTTAAGATGGCAGTTCTATCTTGTATTGCTGAAGCCCCTAGTCTTCCAGTGGAACAACGGTTTATAGTAACCGATAGACACGTAAGACAAGCATCATTTTTAGTTAGGCAATGTTATAAATCATTGGTATCATGGTTAGACACGGCCCTCAAGGTTAAGCAGAGTTCATTAGAAGACAAAGCAAACATGGGTGCATTTAGGAGTTTATATTACAAAATGAAAAAGAAAGATGATGATTGGGTCAATAAAACTGCTTTAATAGAGGAAGTTAGAAAAACCACCCACAAGGGTCAAGCATCTGTATACCGATGGCTGAAAGACCTAGAAAATAATTTTGAAGAAAAGAAAATAGGAAGAAGTACATACATAAAGATAAAGGAAGTGAACAAAGAATGAGTGAAATATATGAACATCAATACTTAGTATTTAGTGTTGGAGATGGCCCAAGAGTGATTAATGAAGCATTAAATGCATCAGGTAGAGAAGGTTGGCGTTTGTCAACTATGATAACTGTAGGAAACGGTGAACACATTGTAGCATGGATGACAAAATCTAATATGATACATGCACCTGACCCTACTAAATCTAAAGAGAGTGAAATCTCCGCACTTTGGGGTGCTTCTGAAGAAGAAGAGAAAGCAACCAAAAGCGGTGGCAAGAAATGAGTGTAATGGCAATTGACATAGAAACCAAGAATTTCGCACATGAAATTGGTGGTTGGGGTAATACTCATATGTTTCAAGTATCAACTGTATGTACTTGGAATGGAGATGTAGGTACTATCTATATTGATAAAGCAGTAGATGATTTAAAGAAGAGTAATGTTTCTATAAAACCATTATCTCAATTAAAATTTGACTTAGATGATTTCCATAAAAGTGGTGGAATATTACTAGGTCATAATATAATAGGTTTTGATTTACCTGTTATGAAAAACGCAATGGATATTTATTGTATTAAAAAATACTTAGATGATAAAGCATACATAGATACTAGTATGTTAATTAATAAGGCTCATGGTGAAAGATACAGTTTGAATAACTTAGTACAAAGTACATTAGGTGAAAATAAAAGTATGGATAGTGCTGAAGCACCAGTTGTATGGAAGTCCGGTGGATACTCAGAAGTTGCAGAATATTGTTTAAAAGATTGTCAACTTGTGTATGATTTATGGCAATACGGCCAAAACAATAAAATGGTAAAGGGGTTCTCGTTGGAACAAGCAGAAACGCTTGAACTGGGAGTTGATTGGTAATGGTAAGCACATTTGCAGCATTTGTATGGTTTGTCTTTCTCTGTTTTCTTTCACTGTTATTCTTTGCCGCATTCGGAGGGTCAAAGTATAGTGAGTCAAATATTGATGAATATATGGAGAAGTTAATTGCAGAAGAAACGGAGCGAAATAATAATGGCTCTCGCTGAGACCTGTAAATTTTGTAACAAAGAAACTATCCCAAAAAGAATAAAAGGCAAATATGTTGGTTCAATAGAATCAATTTTAATTTGGCAATGTAGAAATTGTAAGGCTTTGTGGTCGTAAGAATTATCTTGCGATTGCAAGGCCACTTTTTTTTATGCAAAAATTTTTGACATTTCATGATTCTTAAAGGGCGATTTTTCCTACATTAAAACTATTAGAGTTATAGCGTTTCACATTAAGAATAAAAAACAAAAATGCTTAAATTGACAAAATAACATTTTGAGAGTATTTAAACCATAAAAAAGAGATGAACGCAAAAATAAAGTACTAGTGGTTTACTTTCTACACTAATGACTGACGAGCCGAATCATTTGGAAAGGTAAAATAAATGATGATTGATTCAGATGGTTATAACCGATTTTGGTTTTGGTTGGCTAAAAAGATAGGGTTAATAATATGATGGACTGGGATTATTGGGAAGCAATTCTAGAAGCAATGGGTGAAAGTATTGAACAAAATAGATAGAATATTTTGGTATCTTTCTAATAAATTGTTTGTGTGGTTAGCATTAAAAAATGAATAAGTTTCTTAAGCATAGTAACTGGGGCGAGCCGTTATGCTCCTAACCACTAAGGTCGCCTTGCGGCCATTTTTTGGATGGCTAGTTAATCAACCAGTTGTCTTAAGTTTTCTATACATTTTTACGGATGACCCAATGTATTATTATCAAGGTGTAGCATTGCCTATTGCACTATGTTCAATACTATGGTTGATACCATGTTATCAATGGTATGAAGAACATATTGAAGTGTGATTAGCATTAAAAAATAAATAATTATGTAAAGTCTACCCATAAGGTAATTAGAACCTCTTCAAAAGTAATATCTCCACTTACTCTTCTAACTTGTATTGCGTCACCTGCTACAAATGCTTGGTTAAAATCTAAAGTGGCTACGGCATAAGCACTACCACTACCGAATGCCCTTTGCATATTATCACCATCTAATACGACAGTTGAATAATCGTCACCACTACTAGCACCGTTAACTCTTACGGCAAAAGTAGCACCGTTAGTAGTACTAGTAATAGTTCCACCACCTGCATTTCTAATTGTCATACCTTTTACTACTCCCGCAACAGGCATACCGTAACTGTTAATATTACTACTAGAAGCGTTTGCACCTAATATATTAAAATTATAATTAGCAGTATTACTCACGTTGTCTCCTTGAAAAAAGAACTGAGCATAACCATTAAATTTACTACTAAATCTTATTACATCAGCACCATCAGTTTTTAATATTTCATCTACTGTACCATCTAAGGCAGGTAATTTATAGGCATTATTAATTGTAATACCATCAGAATCAGAATGTATTCTTAATCTCTCTACTGCCGCACCACTTGATTGATTACTAAAACCGGAATAGAATACTAAATCATCACTGTTTTCTATTCTCCAATCAGTGTAGTTATCACCTGTTCCCCATGTATCATGTGCGCCTCTCATTAGTTCTAGTCTTGGCGCAGGATTTGAATCGGTATCTGAGTGTACTCTTATAGTAGCATTAACAATAGCCGGTCTTACTGTAACTCCTATGCTATCCATCATAAGTGTATTGCTTGCTGAACCGTTAAGCATATGAAAAGGAAATGTGTTATCATCTACATTTTTAAAAATTAAGTCATCCCCATTAGTGTAAAGATAAATTGAACCTTCTCCATTTTGTAATGTTAATCCTACTGCTCCATTATCACTTGTATCTATTATTTTTCCTTCTTTAAATGTAAAAATACCACCATCAGTAACCGACCAATTAGGAGAATCAATAACTATATCATTTCCACCTAAACTAGATTTACCTATTGTAAGATGTTGATTAGCCGTACTGTATAGTCTACCACCTACATCGTAAACTATGTCTACAGAAGCAGAGCCATCTCCTACATATATATCAGCAGTAGCATCTCCTAACACCATACTTCCACCGTTAAAGTTTTCTAGTTTTAGATTACCCGAACCATCTAAGGAAATCTTTGCGTCTATATTACCGGAGTTATCTAAGAACTCTATCTTTTCATCTGCGGGTGTTATTTTTACACTCATCTTGTACCACCTAACCTTCTTACATTTCCATTGTGTGATGAACCAAACTGTACTACTACGGGGCTACTTGCCGTACTATTGTTGAGTCTCATATCGTGATGTACATACGGACTGTCTAAAAAGACTTTTATTGGTTGTATATAAATACCTTCATTTGCAGTATTAGAAGTAGTATTATAAATAGCATTAACACCTACTTCAATAAATCGAGAAAACGGTACTGCGGCAACAGTTAAATCAATGTTTTCATATTCTGTATTAAAATCACTAGCGGAAAATAATACTGCATCATGCCCATTGGTCATTCGGGTATTCCATTCATCTGTAGAAAAAGCGTGAGCGCCATCAGTAGAATTAGCCATACCTAATTGATGATGTCCTGTAGTTACAAAAGCCCACGGTTTAGTACCACTAAAATTAGAACTTCCTTTACATGATATTCTGACCCTAGCAATTGTATTAGCAGGTATGTAGACCCATTCTTTTATACCATCTTGAACGCTTGAGTGTGTAGTTTTTTGAAAGAAATAAGCACCTTCTGATTCTATCCAATCAAATCTTCCTGCGTAACTGTAATTAACTACTTTATCATATTCAAAATCGGCTTCTACTATACTCCATAGAGCCATACCCGTAGTGTAACCATGCCTTCCAGCATACGCTGACCCTTCTATTCTTATTGTACCCAAATAATCTTCTAGTGCAGTAAATCGAGAATCTAATAGAGTAAATCTACCATCTCCTGTTTCACTTAAATATGGCCCTTGATATAAACAGTCTTGCATATCCCAATTCCAAGCACTACCACTAAAGCCCATGTGTCTATTTAATCTAACAGGAGAATAACCACCTACTCTTGATATAATATTATGAAATCCACGACCCGGATTATAAACAGGCTCATAATAAATTACTCTTCCTCTTGTTCTATTTAGATAACAATACCCAACTTCCCAATCATAATGCGCGCCTTGTATTCTTAATCCTCTATTACTATTCATAATACCTAAACAATTGTATAATTTTTGTCCGGGGTCATAATGTAAAGTAAAAGCGTCTTGTGCGTTTGTTACTGTACAACATCTGAAAGCAGTATTTCTAGCATCATAAGACCACATACCGGAATAATCTCTACGACCATTACCATTTATCATAACAGAACACCCTTCTATATAAGGTGCTTTGGCGTGAGATTGGTGGTCTATACTTATTGTTACGGGAGAATCATCACTACTAAAATATCCTCTCATTACAAATCCCGCATAAAAATTACTATTATTATTTCCTACATTTCTAAAATATATATCTTTTAAAATTATAGTTCTATTCCAAGAAGATGTTAATTGTTCAGCGTAATAATAACTAATGTTTGTAGTGTCTACTATGTTTTGCTCACTTCCCGATGCAGTTGGTACAGAACCAATAACAATATCTCTAGTTAATCTAGTAACAAGTGAACCTACAGGAACTATATAACCAATAGCACCTTCTAATGTTATAGTACAAGGGTTATCCCCACTAACGCTGTCTATAATGTGCCTAGCATCATAAGAAGTATCACTTGTTCCTTTGTATAATCTATCATTAACTTTATTGACAGAAGTATTACCAGCATCATATTGTTCAGCAATTTCAATAAGTATTGCATCTCCCGCCGCAAACTTTCCTACTCTTTGTACTGCAAGAGTTGTATCAGTTGCCGCTCTTTGTGTTGTTGCAGTTGTAGCACATACTCTAACTCTATCGTTATCTCCGTGTGGTTTTTGTGTACCCGACCTGTAAACATAAGAGCCTGTAACAACAGGGTTATTATCTATAGTATAAGCATTAGTATTTGCTTCATTCATTAAAGTCATAATATTAGTAGTGTAATCAATAGCACTTACTCTACAAGTATTAATATTAGTGCTATTAGTTTGACCACCAAAAACAATAATTTGACCTACTCTAAAACCTTTAGCATTTGATACAGTTATAGTAGAACCTGCTACCGCAGAAATAGTTACATCATCCGGCCCAACAAAATTTCTAAAATATAATTTAGTGCTACTAGCCACACTTACTACCCACATACCTTCATCTTGAAAAATTTCATCATTTACTGGATTGTCAGAAGTACCGCTTATATCTGTATGATTATTAAATACGGCTATCCAATCACCAGCCGCAATACCAGCAGTTGAATCTACAGTCATAGAACTTGCTCCTACTGCAAGAGCGCCATTTAATTTAGTAGTAGGCATACCATCACTACCTTCTGCTATATGATGTGCGGTTTCTACATTCTCTATCCATACGCCGTGATACTGATTATCGTCACC
>Ga0209709_10000924_pt1 | contig 27604 bp, 26 predicted proteins | sample ArcticOcean_MG_C_2_FD_187435 | JGI IMG/M metagenome (GOLD analysis project Ga0209709, IMG submission 187435) | Marine microbial communities from western Arctic Ocean - ArcticOcean_MG_CB4_136 (SPAdes) (version 2) | ecosystem: Environmental > Aquatic > Marine > Oceanic | place: Arctic Ocean...
TATTTGTTTTTGATTCATGTAATTCTCTTACTGTAAAACCAGAATCAGCCATAGTACCATATATTTGCATACCTTGGTTATTTTCAACACTTGAACTAAATGTTAATGTTGCTCCACTTTTTCCTTTGTCTTTTTTTTGACCTTTTTTTCTTTTTTCTTTTCCCTTATTTATTTCAACTAATACTTTTTCCGATATATCGTTATTAATAATTTTGGGTGCTTCAAATTGAATACAATAATCATTGATTGTATTTTTTTGCTTTTTTAAAAGTAATTTTTTCTGAAATTTATTTAATTCTTCAAATTCAATACCAGTGAATTTATATTTTAAATTGCGAATTATTTCATTTAATGGTAATAATTTTGTTTTATAAAAACCAATAGCCTCCTCTAAAATAGTATTTGGTTCCGGTTCTGTTCTATATTTTATTATTAAACTTTTAAATATGCCATTTAATTCATTAAATGTTTTCATATTTTCTTTAATTAAAACTTTAATTTCTTCTAATTTTTCTTCTTCACCTTGAAATTTATAATGTAAGTATTCGTTTAATTTATTTTTAAAAAGACTATAATACTGGTTTTTTTCCTTGTATTCTTTTTTTAACACATTAAATTTTTGAGTAGTAATATCTTCTTTTTCTAATTCAAAAATATTATCTAATTTTGCCTTTACTATTTTTTCCTTTATTATATTTAAATCTTCTGCATAATTATTAATTTCATCAGGTAAAAATATTGTTTTTGATTTTTTTAAATGTAAATCTAAATCACATTTATCTGTTTTTGAATTACAATATGCATGTAATTCCCTACCGTTTTCTTCAAAAATAGTACCACCATCTCTTTCACATTGAATGCAATATTTTTTCATTTTTTTAATTTTTGAAATTTTTTTTTTCAAAGTTAATTTATTATCATCTTTTATCGATGAAATCCTTTTCTTATTTTTTTCAAAATATGCCGATTTTAATTTATAATATTTTTCAAAATATTTAATATATTCTTGGTCATCTTTATCTATATTAATTTTTTCCATTTATATTTATATGTTAAAAATTTTTATGCATTAATTCATAATGACTTTCGTGTTGTGGCAAATTTGTTATCATTTGTTGATGCATTTTAGCTTTGTTTAAATTTAATTTTTTGATTTGTGATAATATATAATATTTTTTTTCATGTTCCCTTTTATACAAATCTTTTCTCGTTGGTTTTGTTCTAAATTTATAATATAAAAACATTCCTAAACATGAAGAAAATAGAATAAATAATGCTAAATTAAATAAATTATTATTGTAATAAATTTTTTTTTTATTACAAATTTTTAAAGAACTATCTAAGAAGTATTTAACACCTGGTTCTATTAATTTAGCTGTATTCATATATATAGTTATATGTGTATTATAACAAATTAATTTCTACATAATATCTATATGATTGGTTCTTTTATAAATGTTTCATTGATAATTTTATTTATTAGGTTTTTTTTTGTTGAAACTTGGAATAATTATGGTAAATCACAAATGTTGACGATTGGTGTTTTTATCATTTATACTATAATTTTAATTGCTCTACAGGTCACATATAGTGTAGATGTTATAGATAAACGGTGTAGTTATGATTATGAACAAATTGACCAATTCAAATTATTTGTATATATATTATTTCCTAATTTAATGATCTTCATGTTAATGTTTGCTATATTAAAAATATTTCCGGGTTGGAAAGCACCTTTTTCTAACACATTTGGTTATTTTTTAGCATATACGATGGGAATAGATAAAACGTTTTCTAGTTTATTAGCAAAACCAGATGGTGAACCAGAATTTAATAATTCCATTGAACAAATTCTTGGAAATAAATCTTTAATGATTAATCAATTTACAACTGATAATTTTACAGAAACGTTTAATGAATTTGTCAAAAATAAATTATTTGATGTTAGGGAGCCATACGACCCCGAAAACAATAAACCTACTGTTTTTGTGGAAAGTATTAATAAACTTGTCCAAAAGGAAAAAGTTGTGAAATTATTTAGTGCAGTAAGTGCTAAAGATTTAGTAGCGGAACATATATGGTATATACTAACTGGTTGTTTAGTAATTACCATAGTAAAAAATACAATGGGAGAATTAAATTGTAATTTATTAAACCTAGGAAAACAAGACTAAAATAATATTTTAGGAAGGGCTAAACAATATAAAACAAATATATAACTTAAAATAGCTAAAACCAATGAAAATAACCAAATCGGTAAAATTGTTTTTCTTTGGGAACCTAAACCAAATTCTCTTAAAGAACCATCTTTTTCATATAAAAATGATGGTTTCATACTTTGAAATATATAAAACACAATAGTAAATACAAAAATGGATACTAATGGTAAATTTCTTCTAATTAAAGTTCTCAACATAATAAAATAAGTATATATTTTTTTAATAATTTAAATTCGAAATTATTAAAAATTAAAATAAATCATCATTTTCCCCAAAGTCGTCATCATCTGCCATTAATATTTGATCATTTTCTTTTCTCTCGTAATCATCATAATAATCTTGCATTTCATGACCATATATTTCTCTCCTATCTTCTGTTGTTTCATCTATTATACCTAAATCCAATTCATTTCTTAAATCCCCGATTATTTCTTCTATTTCTTCTTGGTATCTATTTTTATCATACTTAAATAGTGCTGATGTTTGTCCTACGTTCCATTTTCCTAATCTGTTGTTTTTCAAAATATTTTCAACATCTCTTTCATTTCTTGTTAAATTCTTTAATTTTGTCTTCATTTTCTCCTTTTCTTTTTCCTTTGCCTTTAATATTTTATAGTTTATATCATCATTTGATAAATTTATTATATTATTCTTATAATTTATCATAATTTGTAAATATGATTTTAATATTTCACCTACCTTTTCATTTCTGGTACTTCTTTGTGTTCTTTTTATTTCTATAACTTCATCTTCGTCTAATAAATTTAGTTTTTCTTCGTCATATTCAACATATTCCATATTATTAGATGTTTCAATGTAAAATGTTAAACAAAGTAAAAATACAAAATACAATAATGATTTATAAATATTTCCATTATAAAAATTTATATCATTATTAATTTCGTTTTTATCTTGTATGTTCATTAAAAATGGTATATTTTCTACAAACTTCAACAAATATTCGGATTTTTCGACAATAATATCCAACACCATATTTGTTTCTTTATCGCCAATATTAGAAATCAAGTCACTTAATTCCTTTTCTATATTTTTTTCTACGGTGATGGAATGGTCTGGTGTCAATTCCCAATGTGCACAACACTTCTTCTCTTTATAATCTATCTTATTTTTTATTATGGTTGGATATACTGTCAATATGTTTTTAATCATTGTTTTCAAAAACCTTCCTATTTTAAACCCAGTTTCATCATCCTTTGTTAATAATTTATCTTCCCCAACTAAATTCCAATCTAAAAAGGTATTAATGAAATTTAATATATTTTTTTTACCCTTATAATTATATTCTATTTCATAACTTAAAAAAAACTCTCTTAATTTTTCGATTTTTTGCATTATTTTTTCGTCCAATAATTGTTGTAATTTGAAATTTTCATTCTTTTTATCACCATCGCTCATAAAATTACTATGATTATTATATTTTTCCAATATTAATAATAATTGGTTAAATTCATCTTTGGTTTCTTCTTTTGTTTCTTCTTTTGTTTCTTCTTTTGTTTCTTCTTTTGTTTCTTCATTATGTTTTTTTACTTTATTAAAAAACAAATTTAATGTTTCTTTACTATTAAAAATATTTCTTTCAAATTCAATTTTAACCATGTTTTTTCTGTTTACCAATGTCATTAATTGGATAAACTGTGTTTCTGTATATTTTTTACCTTCACTTTTTAAAATTTCAATATTTTCTTCCAAAGTATTAGCAATCTCAATATTGCTTTCGGTATCACCGCATAATTCTAGGACACCATCATCTAATATTATACCAGAATTAAATAAACAATGTGTCAAAAATCCATTATATATTGTTTTTTCACTAAAAACATTCGGTATTGGTGGATATTTTAATTTGGTATCTTCTAATGAAATTAATAATGTCCCACTAGTTAATAAATCAACATTATTTTTTATACGTTCCATATTTTTTACCAATTCATTATGACTATTAATTGTATTATCTTGTCCTATAAAATATGCATACACTGATATATCATTTGTACTACAACAGCTATTTTGTAAATAAGGTATTATACCATTATCTTTATATGAATGTAATAATAAATCCTGTTTTTCTATAATATTTCTGATTGATTTTTGTATTAAAAACGAGTAATTTCTTATTTTTTGTTGTAAATTGTATAGTTTATCGAATACATCATAGCTTCCACTATTAATATTTGAGGTTAAACTGTTTTCAAATGTGGAAGCAATATTGGTTGTTTTGGTTTCTTCATACGAGTTTAATATAGGTAAAAAAGTATCCCATTTACTTAAATCAAAATCTGTTTCCTTTTCAATTTCAAATTCCTCTAATAAATACAATTGTTTATCTTTTATTTTCTGTTGTATTTCATCATTATCAAATGCATTTTTTTCTAATAATAAATACATATTTTTAATAAAACTATCAATCTTTTTTCTTGAAGGTAATGCATTCCATGGACTATATATATTATTTTTTAATTTAAGAGCTACGCATCCTATATAAGTTAATAAAGATAAATCACTTTTATCTCCAACAGGATATCCAGCAAATGATTCTAAACATCCTTTAAATGGTTTAGTATTGGTGATACTTGGTATTGATAGTTGTAATGTTAATGAATAATAAGCCATAATAGCAATCATTAAATGATTGTCTGAATATTTTTCATAAGATTTTACTGTTTTACCTTTTTCTAATTCTTTTTTTGATTCTAATTCATATTCATTTCGTGTTTTAATTTTTTTAATATAATTATTGACATTTTTAATAATAAAAATAACATATGGATCTTTTAAGGTAATATTAATATTTGTGTTCATGGTTTTAATAACTTTTACTATTTTTTTTGAAAGGGGTGATTCAAAGTTACCGTCTTTTGTAGTTGAAATATTTAAAATAGAACCTTCTTCTTCAATAACTCCTCTAGATTTAACCTTAAACCCTCCATCGGTATAACCTTCATCATTTGATGCTTCTATATATTTAATAGTATATCCGCTGTGTTTATCAACTATTTTATCACCATCATTACTTATGATACCCCTCTCTGCCGCAATTGTTTCTAGTTTTCTCAAATAATTATTTTTTAATTGATCATTATCATTTACTACTACCATAGCTAAATCATAAAAATATGTTGGTAATAATGGTAATTCTGTTGATAAACAGTAAAACCAATATATATTTTCTCCAGTATTACCTGGATCATTTTTTCTACAAAATTTTTCTACAAATTTTATAATATTTTTATTTTTTTTTATAAAATCTCCTTCCGATAATATATTATCTCTTAATGTAACCAATGGAGAAACTAAATATTCATTATCTTCCAATTCTGAAGAAATTTTTCTATATAATGTATTATTTTTAAGAAATATTTTTTTTTCTAAAATAATTAATTGATTCAATCTTTTTTTGTATTTTTCTATTTTTACATCAATATTGCCATAAATTTCATCAATGTAATCGTCAAAATTATTATCAAAATGTTTTCTTATTTCATCATTTAAATTTTCTTGAATAAGTCTTTTACTTTTAGATTCTTCTTTACAATCATTATTTATACTTAAACATTTGTTTTTTAAATTACAGAATGATTGTTCGGTTATATGTCCATCTAAATTTTCATCTATCATCCAGCGATTTCCTACTCTTTCGTAATATTTTGGATTTACCAAGTCTTCGGATAGTATTGCATAATCACCATCAACGACTAATTTTTTACCAAGTAATAAAGCATCGGCTTCTCTTTTAGCTTTTATTTCAGTCATACCAACATTTGTTTTCAAATGGTTTATTAAAAAATCTAAAAATTCCTTTTCATTCATACATGATTGTTGATTTCCAAACTCCTCAATTATTTGATACCGAGTTTCATCATATTTATTACCAAAATATATTTCTTTTTCGTCATCTTCAGACAATTCATCAATATCAATGTATTTTTTTGCCAATATAAAATTTTTACCACAATAACCTTCTTCTTCTTCTTTTTGCGATTCTTGAACTTCATCAACCAACTTATCTACATCCATAACTATAAGGTCTTCATTTGCCTTGATAATTAGAAAATTTAGTAATTGGGTATTATCTAAATTAAACATTTTTTCCAGTGTTTCACTATTACTTAATATGTTTCCTCCATATCCACTTTCTTCAAGTAAATCGGTTTCATTAATTATAAAATTGAAAATACTTATACTTTGCAACTTGCTTAACTTACCAACATAATTATTATACATACCTATATCCCTTTGAATTCCATTTTTTAATTCCATTTCTCTAAATTCTATAAACAATGCTATTTCTTTGTACAATTTAAATACTATCCGTTCTTCGTATATACCAAATGATTCCAAAAAATCCACAACACCTTCATAAGAATATTTATTTTTCAATATTTTACCAAAATGTTGATCAAGTTTTAACTTTTTGAACAAATCAACATCACTTGGAAATATTTTATTTAAGAATGCTTCATACGTTTCTTCCGTAATATCATCAAAGATTAAATCGCTTACAAATTTATTATAAGTTAAGTTGGTTAATGAATTATCATATGAATCATCATCGTTTATTTCACCTTCTTCCCAATCGTCCATATTTATATTTTTTAATTCTACTTTAGAACTAAAATACTTATATCTTTGAATATTTGCATTATTTATATGTGATTTTTCCATTATATTTGTTTTGTGTAAAAATAATTTAGAATAATGAATTAATTGTGGACATGTTAAAAAACCTTTTACTTCTATTTTATGAGCTTCAGTTAATGGGTGTAATTCATAATTTTTTGAGTATTTTTCGGGTAATATAATTTTAGTAGTACCTTTATTCACACGTTCTGATAAAAATTTAGTAGATTTAATTTTAGTACCATCAACAGTATGACTTTTAAAATCGTTTAAATTTTCAACAATTACATCAAAATGATTTTCAACATATTTTGATGTTACTATGTTTTCTTTATTATCGTTTTCTTCAAATGAATCCATTAATTTATAAATATTTCTTATCAAGTAATCGTACTTACTTTGTTCATCCGGTACCTCGTTCTTTTTATAGGTATGGATAATTCCCAAAAAATCACTCAAAAATGCGGATAGTTTATATTCATAAATATCATCTTGATTATTATCTTGTCCATCTGGAAAATCATATACAAATTTTTTATGTTTTATAACAGGTATGACCCAACGCAAATTATGTTTTAAATCTTTAATTCTTTCAACTATAGATGACTCATTTTCAACTCTTTTTATACCCTCTATTATACCCCTGCTGTTTTTTATGGAAAACATTTCTCTCAATTCTGTAAATCTTTGAATTATCTTATGTAAATAATTTGTCATTACAGGTGTTCTTTCATATGTTGGTACAGTTGATAATAAAGAATCTAATAAATCATTTTTCTGTTCTTCAATACTAAATCTTTTTTCTCTAATGTCAACTTCTACTTCCTCGCGTATTTCATATAAATCTTCCATAAATATGAATTCATCCCCTTCTTGAAGGTCATCGTTTAATTCTTTTTCAATATCTTCTTCTCTTATTTTATCATCCTCATTTTGTTCCTCACTTTGTTCCTCATTTTGTTCCTCACTTTGTTCCTCACTTTGTTCCTCATTTTGTTCCTCACTTTGTTCCTCACTTTGTTCCTCATCAATTGATTTTGAAACTACTTTTTTATCAACTTCTTCTACACGCTCAAATTGAGAGGTATTTACTGTGATATTGGGATTCTTTATTTTTTTAATTGATAATATTGGTAATATTTTTGGAATACCCTTATAATCAAAATTGATATACAATACCTTTTTTTCCTTGTAAGTCGTAATTTCTATCATATCATCTTCTAAATTAGTAATTTCTCCATTTATTATTGTAGGTATATCACCTCCAAATGTTACAGATATATATTTACCAGGTAACAAGTCGTTTTGTCTAGCATAACCTTTTTTCTTTGGATGGTCCAGTATTTCAATAACTTCTATAGATTCGTCCCTTAATACACCATTTAATAAGTTGATTTTGAATGTGTCGTTCATCTGTGGATTTTTTATTTCAATAATTTCATTATCTAAATATGTAATAATAAAAATTTTATCATTTAATTCATTATTCATTGGGGAAACTATTCTTATAATATCTCCCAATTCAAACGAAATCATCTCTTCCGATATATCTTCCATTATCTTATAATTAATATAGAAATTATATTCTTAAAAATAAACATTATAAAATTGATTTAAAAATTTGATTATATAAAAATTATTAAGAAATAAAATGTATAATTTAAACAGTGTTGATATTACTAAAGTAGTTAAAGATTTTGAATATGCAAAATGTATTGGATTAAAGGTGCGCTCTTTCAATGTAGATAAACCAGGAACAAAAAAATTGTACATGTTGACTTATAACAAAGAAGTATTGTCACCGGGAATTGAAAATTTTCGGTCGGTTATTTCAGATGGAGAAAAAGTTGTATGTTTTTCACCACCTAAATCTTTTAAATATGAAGAATTTCCCCACAATAAAGATATTTTTACGGTTGAAGAATTTGTGGAAGGTACTATGATTAATGTATTTAATTACGATGATACATGGATGTGTTCAACAAAAAGTATTATTGGTGCAAGATGTAAATTTTTCAAAGATTTTTCAAAGACATATAGAACATTGTTTTTGGAAGCAATGACTCATATTGGTCTTGAATTTATGAATTTGGATAAAACATGTTGTTATTCATTTGTAATGCAACATCCTGAAAATAGAATTGTAGTACCTTTTAAAGAAATGTCATTAGTATTAATTAAAAAATACAAGTGTGATGGATTTATTGTAAATGAAGTGAATACGTTTGACGAATTTGAAGGAATAAATATTAAAAAACCTGTTTCATTCGAAAAATACAGTTCGACACATATTAGTAATTTAAAGGAATTATTTGATTCTGAAGATAATAACTATAGAATGATGGGTATTGTAATTAATTGTGGTGGAGATAGAACAAAAATATGGAATCCCAATTATTTGAATGTAAAAAAATTACGTGGAAATAATCCAAAAATCCAATTTCAATTTTACCATTTACTAAAGGATAAGCTAATTATTGAATTTTTGAAATATTATCCAGAATATAAAAAAATGTTTCAAGATTTTAAATTAGATTTATTTAGATTTACGGAACAATTGTGGAGAAAATACAGAGAATGTTATATTTATAGGAAAAAACCATTGAAAGAATTCGGTAGACAATATAGAACCCATATGTTTAAAATTCATCAACTATATTTGAGTGATCTAAAACCTGTTGACAAATATACCGATAAAAAGTATATTATTGATTATGTAAATAAACTAACGCCTTCAGAATTAATGTATTCAATTAATTATGTTTATAGAGAGCAAAAAGTAGATGAGGTTGTATTATTAGCAAGTAAAGATATAGAATTAAATTTATTTTAAATATTTATATAATAAATTTGGTTTAATAAAGATTTTTCCTTATTTTTTTTATTTTTTAATAGAAATAAAAAAAAGAATAAATTAGTTAAATGAAGAACCGTATGCCCCCGAAGTATTAAGAGAAACGTTGGTGTATAGAGCAATCATTTGGGTGAGGGTTTTTTCATTACCACCTTGACAAGCCTTAATGTGGAGTTTGAGTTCAGTGTTTTTGACACCAGAGGTGGTGTTTTTGAACAAAATAGAAATATTGACCAAAATAGTTTTGGCGGTAGTAGAACCATCCCAGTAGGCTACAGCCAAACTATTTTGACCATTTTCGACTTTACCAACATAGTCCTGTGCAACGACGGCGGTATCAGCCACCTTAGCGAGTTCAAGAACAAGACCGTCGAGAGTCATCGAACAACAAAGAGCATCGGAACCAGTTGAGGTTTTCAAACAGTCATTAAGGTTAAGGATGGAACCAAGAGTATCAGTCAAAGCAATATAAGAACAACCATCCCAAGCATCTGTAGTGACACCCAAATCTGATTCGATATTGGATTTTACAAGTTTCTGGACATTGACACCAGTCTGGGTAGCAGTACCTGTAGTTGCAATGGCGCGTGTCTTGTCAGAAAGGAGTGTAACAACTGAGTAACCATCTCTAGCACCGTTGGTAAGCTGGTTTCCGTTCGATTTCATGCTAAGTTTTTTAGCACTATTTTCAGAAATATTTAAGGTTCTATCACCACCACCTCCTACAATTGCCGAACTGTAGAAAATAGCAACAAATTCTGCATATGATAAACAGTAAGCACTTGAAATATCAGCGGTATCCCAAACATTTTGACCAGAAGCATCAACACGTCTCATTTGGGCATCAATTGCTAAATCGACGACGTGGTTAGCTGAGGCAAGGGCTGTTGAAAGTTCGGCCGGACATACTCGAGCAAATGTAATTGATTTCATTATGAAATAGTGAAAGAAAAAAAAAAATATAAAACTACTAAATATAAACTCTAAAACTACTAAATATAAAACTCTAAAACTACTAAATATATTATATCAATTTAATTTTTATAGAATAAAAATTAAATATAGAAATTAAGAAATTAAATATAAAAAGGTAATGATAAAAATTTAACTAAACCCAGATACTTGAGATGCAGCTAAAGAACCAAATCCTTGTGGGGAAGGAGTTGTTAATTCTGCAAAATTCTTGGAATTTGCATGACTAGATACCTTAATGTGAAATTTAAATTCTGTATTTTTAACACCAGTTGTCGTATTTTTGAATAATAAAGAAAGAGCAACATATCCAACTTTGTCGGCCGTACTACCGTCTAATTTTGTCATCATTGCAGACCAAGCAGTAGAAGATGTTGAAGTTGCATAAACGGCATTTTGAGCAGAAGTAGCATCCGAAGCTGCTAAAGAATGTTGGGCATCGTAAACTTTGGCCAATTCAATAGCCAATTGTTTTTTAGAAAAAGAGCAACAAGCGACAATTGCACTACCAGAACCTGCACAACTCATGAGACTTGCTAAATTTTTCATAGGTTGAAGTAAATTAAGAACTTCGGTGTATGAACACGTATCCCATCTACTGACTTTTGCACATAAATCTTTTTCTATATTTGAAACAACTTTATCCATAAGATTGATACCTGTTAAGTTACCAGATGATTCAATAATTAAGCTCATAACTGGACCATTAATTGCAGGAGAACCATTATACATTGTACCAGCTCCTAAAGGAGAATTGGTAAAGACAATTGCTTTTGCGTTACTTTCGGAGATAGCAAAAAGAGGGTCCGCTTCCAAGGGCGCGTTGAAAAATGTGGAAGAAAAAATCCCACCATTAAAGGTATATTCACCCATTCCGGTACTTGGGTAAAATCCACCGCTAACATCCTCAGAAAACTGATTCGCAAATCCTAAATCAACAGAATAATGTTTCGCCTCAGCAAGAGAAACGGAAGGTAATTCGTTGGGACAAACTCTAACAAATGTAATCGATTTAGCAACCATTATACAATAGTTATAGAAAAAAATTAAAACAGTCTAAATGGTTGGGTATTATGTGAATTTAAATTTAGGTTCATAGAATAACGCGCTCCTTTATTTGCATATTGTAAATTTGTTAACTTATTTGGAAAGGATGGTATAGTAGTTTCAATAAATCCTTGTGTAGAGTGTGAGAATTCACTATGACTAACACTATACCCATTTAAAACTTGCCCTCTTAATGGAAAATAATGTCTATGTACACCACTAATATCTTGTAACAATGTTTGTTTAAAACCAGAAGGGATACCAGGTGTAGTAGTTTCACTTTGTACGGGTCTACCGTGAAATGTTATTCCTGGTTCACTAATATCTACTGAAGCACTATCTGCGTTACCTCCCAAACTTAAATTAGCACCTATACCACCAGATGTTGAATACGCTACAATCAACGAAGTAGTAGGACCGGGTTCTTTGAAGGGCATAATACTCATTTTTTTACTACCCATTGAATCAGTTGATACTGCTTGGTCATAATCTAAATACGAAAACACACCTTCTTTCGCAACACTTAAATCACTTGTCAATGTAGTAACTGCAGTAGTACCATCTGCAGAGGTGGCGTTTTCATCTGCGGCTCTTCTTAAAGCTAATCTTTCTGCAAAACTGAGAAAAGTAGTTGTTCCTCCATTCAAAATAATAGTATTTAATTTTTCTAAGGTAGCTTTATTTGCTGCATTATTTCCAGTATCAGAAGCTTTTTCGCTAGAAGAAGGAGGATCGCTAAATTTGAATTTTTCGGCATCATCTCTTGACTTTGGATTCATCAGGACAGATGAAGATATTCCAGTATTACTTGAATAATGACTTCTAAATACAGGTTTATTACTATCGTTAATGGTTTCTCTAATCATCCAACTTCTCATAGGGTTAGTATTGGTATGAATATGATATCCTTTGTATCCATTAATAGGGGTGTTATCATTGGAATGATTATAATTTATACCTGTACTAGGATCATGAAAATGCGTTGAATATTGCATACCACTAGCATTTGGGTTTGCAAACTGGTTATATGTAAAACTCATTTTATATAAGTTATTAAAAAAAAAATTTAAAATAAAATGAAAAAAGTATATATATATATGTCTTTAAAAAATAGAATAAAAGGTAATAATTTTTCAATAGAAACATTTCATTTGAATACCAAATTTAGAGATGATTATTATAAAACACCTTCTACAAAATGTACTATACCAATGAAAGATACCAAAAAATTCCAAGCAGTACGATTATCACAGATTTGTTTACCAAATAGTTGGTATGTTTTTTCAAACTTATTGGAAAATAATTATTTTATTGTTCAAATTGAAAAGGAAGGTAGTGACAATATGGAAATTTTAGAAATAGTAATTCCTGAGGGAAATTATACAGCTGAAGAATTGGAATCATATTTAAATACTACTTATTTTGCAGATTCTGAAAGAATATATGGCTTCAGAAAAATTAGATTTGCAATTAATAAACATACATTGAAATCACAGTTTTCATTGGTTGATTGTTCAATTGAAAGTAAATTAAAATTTGATATAATTTTTGTAAAGGAAAACACATCAACGTTAATGGCTACATGTGGTTGGATTTTAGGATTTAGATATGGTAAATACTACAATATAAGAGATGAAATTTATTCAGAAGGTTTGTATGATGGAGGTGGTGATAGATATATTTATTTTTGCTTAACAAATACAGAATTGGAAAATGCGAAAACAACCCATGTTATTTCACTGGATAATGAAGTAGAATCAACAGACTCTATACACGTTTTGTCAAAAATATATTTAAATAATGGTAAATTTTCAATAAATATAATTGAAGATAGAGATAATGAAATATCATTTAATAAATCTCTAATTTTAGGAAAAGATGCAACTTTAACTAAAGGTGTTGCTATAAAAATTTTAGACCAGTATGGTCAAGAAATATATTTAAATAATATGGATTTCTCTTTCACATTAGAATTTATTAATATTGAAAATTTATCTGGTGGAATTGAAAATAATGAAAATAAAGATGATTATTAAAATATAAAAATATAATATGTCAGGTATAAATTTAACAGGGAATAGAAATACGGTATCTTATATATCTTTGAAGGGTGGAATAAAAGGTGGTAGTTTTAGTTCATCTTCAACCACGCATTATGATAAACTAACAACGGTTAAAAATTATTTAATGGAGAATTTCATAGAACCATTATTGCAAAGAAAAGTTGATGTTGTGACTCTAAATAGTTTCAATTATACATATTTAAGAAATGAATTGAATAAGTATAAAAATATTAACCCAAAAGAAGTAGAAAGATTATTAAGAATTGTAGAATTTGCTCGAGAGGTTACTACTTTATATAAAAAGAATGACGAATTGGAAAGTAAGTTATATAATTCAGATGGTTTTGTAGGTATTGTTAATATTATTCCGGCAATTTCTTTGAAACCACAATATGAAATTTATCGATCATTTTTTGGAATCCCACCAGATGGTGAATTTAATGAAGTAGCTCTGGAAAATATCGATGCTATATTGCAAAATTCTTCTGGATCAAATTATTCACAAATTGAAGAACGATTATTAACTATTTATGAATTCCCAATTAAGCAAAAAGTTGGTAGATGGGATTATGAGCATCCTATAGATTTTGGTAAAAGAATTGAGGGTATATATAATTTGGAAGTTTAACGTCTAAAAATATCGGGTCTCCTATTATTATCCAAAACTAATGTTTCCGGTATAGTATTATTTGACGTGGATTTAATTTCAAAGAATTTCAAATAAGGTAATTCATTCATTTGACCACACACCTTGGCTTTTGGTTGAACTAAATTTGTTGTACCTATTCCGAATAATTCACTTTCTATATCCATTCCATTATTTGATAACATATTATTATTTAAACCATTAGGCATAAAACCCATGTTTATACCTAAACAAGGTAATGATGTATTTTTATTAATAATTTTATCCTTGTTATGAATTAAATTATAATTTGTATTATATGATAATTGTTCTCTTTGATACATTTGTGGTGAATTTTTTAATCTAGTAGAAGACATTTATATATATAAATATTAGTTTTTTTTCAAATATTCTAAACTTTTTAATAATTTATTTATGGATTCATCTGCTATTTCATTTTTTTCTTTTAATTCTTTTAAACAGATGTGAAAATATTCAAAACTGTGATATGCAAATAACAACCCAAAAAATATCCTATTACTATCGCAAAAAATAAGATTATCTTTTATTTTAAAAACTTCTTCAAATTGTTTTAAATCTTTTACCTTTTCATAAATACTATCCAAAATAGGATCAAAACTTTCAAAATCAAATTCGTTAATATCAAATACTTTTAAAAAATATTCTTGGTAAAGTTCACAATCGTTAGGTTTATCTAAATATTTAACATTAATATCGTAATTATACATTTAAATATAATAAATTTGTTTTTTTATATTTTAAATATATAAAATATAAAAATTAATTTTTCATGTTTTCTTCAATAACTAATTGTCTGGAGGGTAACCCACCTCTTACCCAGTCTTTTCTAGCGGAACTTTCAATCAAATATTTGGGGTTTTGAATAGAATGACGTACAGATTTCACTAAAGAGGTTTTTTCTCTATTAAATGATTTTTCGGTTTCTTGTTTACAGCTTTTTTTGGGATCAATAAATGAACCTTGTAGTAATCTTGACTCTATATCTGGGTTATGTGGTCCTCTACCTAAATAAGGTACGGAAACAAACTGTCGTGTTTGTAAATTTAATTTACATTTTGAATTGGTTTGGGAAGAACTAATTAAAAGGGTTGATTCATCGTCAATAGTCGAACCATCGATAGCACCATGCGGACCTTTATAAAATATATTAGGTTGACCTGTTGCGAATCCAATCGGTTCTGCCATACCAGCTCTGTGTTTTACATGATTTGATGTTGTATAATTATTATGACCCTGATTTTGTAAATCTCTTTCTGTTATACCAGCAGAATCTTCATTGACTCTAGTTAGGTTGTCAAACATATAATTGTATGTACTCGTCATTGTATATATTTAATTAAATATTATATTTTTACGATAATATTTAAATTATGCATCACTTAACTTTTGAGCTAATTTACCCATACATAAGAAATTATTTTCTTTACATGATTTCATAAAACCTTTACAAGCATCTTCCTTACAACTCTTCATGTCTCCATAACAAAATTTTGCGAAAGCTTTTTGGTCATTTGGATTTGTTGTATTTGGCATTGTATAAAAATTTCTAGAAAAATTATCATAATCCATTGAGTCTCCTAAATTTTTAAATAATTTTTGTCTCATTTTGTCATCCATAGTACTCTTGTTTTTTTCAAATTCATATATATTTTTTTTTTTATTAAAATCAGATTCTTTCTCTTTGTTTGATTTCATTCGGTATTTAAATTGTAATGCTGATTTTTGAAGGTCAGATTGAGTATCACCCTTTGGTCCTGGGAATTTTTTGCCTAAATTTTCCATCGTTTTCATTTTTGATTTTATACTTACTTTTGGATTAAATAATGGTAACGCTTGTTTTTTTTCGGGTTTATCTTTGTAATCTGTTATCATGAAATTCATATAAGGATTTTTATCTGTTGGACTTGTTAAAGTTTTTGCTAGTTTTGCAAAATTTTTAGCTTGTATATTATCATAACCTTCCTTACCTAATAAAAGTTTATTGTTTTTTGATTTAAATAATATTACTATTACTATTAATGTAACAATACCCGAAACTAAAATATTAAAAGACTTTGTAAATAAATACCCTAAAGTTGTTAATATTATTATTGTTCTGCTAATAGCATTCAATTTTTCCGAAAAAGACATACTATTTTTAGGTAAAAAATCGAACATTTTATCTTTTTTTAATAATACTGATGGGTCATTTAACCAAAATTTATTACTCATTTATATATATAATAATCTTTATTTTTTATTTTTTTTCTTCTTCTTCTTCTTTTTCTTTTTATTAGGTCTTGTACTTTTTTGCATTTTTTCACCATCTCTAAATACTTTATGTACAAATTCTTCGTCCTTTTTTAATTCTTCTTGTTGTTTTGCTAACATTTCTCGTTTTTTTTTTAATTTTTCCAACATTCTTTCTTTTTGTTTACTTAATTTTATATTATTATTCATGGATGATTTAAAATGTCCCATATTAAATTTTCCATTTGTTGGTAAACCCATTTCACCGAACATTTTTTCAAAATTTTTCATTCCAGGCATTTTTTTCATTTTTGACATCATTTTTGTCGCTTCTTCCATTAACTCACTTTCTTTAATTTCACCGGATTTAATCTTATCTTCTATTTTTTTACCAACATTTTTTACCATATTAATTAATTTTCCTGGATTTTTAAATAAATTTGAAAAAACATCTTGCATATCTCCTTCTCCATCTATATCAAAATCTAATTCATCGGCGGTTTCTTGAGCTATTTCGTTTGCCAATTTTCCTATTTTTCCACCTAATATATCGGATAAATGTTCATGTATACCATTTGGGTCAGGCATGTCGCCAAATCCCATTCCTGATAAATCGCCAAATCCCATTCCAGATAAATCGCCAAATCCCATTCCAGATAAATCGCCAAATGCTTTGCCCATATTTGCAAATTCTCCCATATTTTTACTTAAATCAAACATATCACTCATACCATTAATTGTTTCTTCTAATTTTTTCTTTAATTTTTCTTCATCTATGGCTTCAAATAAATGCGATGTATCCTTAAACATATCTGTATTATCCATTTTTCCAATTACTGAAAATAAAATCAATTGTAAATATTTCCATATTACATCCTTAGTCTTTTGCGATATATCATCTAGCCATAATTTATTTATATCTAAACCAGGTAAAAATCTGGTATTTCTTTCATCATCTCCAAACATTTCTTCATTTTCGTATAATATATCAAAAAAACGTTCGGGGTAAACAGTTTTACAATATTCGAATACTTCTACTATGTCAGTATCAACCATTTTTTTTATATGCAATACATTTGAGTTTAGCTCGGGATAAGTTATATTGATGTCTCTCAAAAAATCACAAACTACCTTTTTGAAATCACTATGGTTTTCCATAATTATAAGTATATGTATTGTAAAATATTTAAATCAAAAAAATAGAATTAAATATTTTTATAATGAATAATACATTTCAGATAATTTTGATAAATTATACACGTAATTTAATGATTTTTCTTTTGAACCATCTGATAATAAATTTATCTTTTGTCTCATTTTTTCTATACCGGCTACAATATCATTATTACCAACATCACTCGCATAATCTTTGTTTAAAAAAAAATCAAAATCACGTTCATCAATGTTTTCCTTATAAGGTTTATATATCCAATTATACCAAGATTCAATAGCAATCTTTTTTTTCACTTTTATCATTCCTGATAAAAAAGTTCTACTAGTTTTTAAATCCAATTCTCTTGGAAAAACCGAAATTATATCATCCATAAATTCCTTAAAATGATTGTTGAAAGTTTTTAAAACAAAGTTTTTATCCATGTATTATATTTTATTATAATTATTTTAAGTATTTTTTATAAAAAAAATTAATTATCATAAATTTTATTATGATATGGTTGTTTTATACGTTTTAAGAATATCACGATAATATTTATTCATATAACATTTATTACCTGTGGATTTTGTATTATAAAAACAATATGTTTCTAATTCTTCATCTCTCTCTATTGTTGTAGGTTTTTTATCTAAAAAACACTTGGCAATTTCTCTAGTTACTTTTAACCATTCAATATATTCTGGTTTATTATTATAAATATCAATATAAGTTCTATTACAGTGTTTTCCAAAACTTATTTGACATAATTTTTCGTTATTTTCATCACAAAGTCTATCATTTCTGTTTCTTCTTCTCATTTGTTCCAATACCGTGGTTTTGTGCAATCTTTTTTTATCCTCCACCAATTCTAAGTGTTCCAATACCGTGGTTTTGTGCAATCTTTTTTTATCCTCCACCAATTCTAAGTGTTCCAATACCGTGGTTTTGTGCAATCTTTTTTTATCCTCCACCAATTCTAAGTGTTCCAAAGCATCATTTATTTTTTTTAGTAATTCATTCATTTGTTCACCCTTATAAAGATTTAACTTTATTAAATTTAAAATTATATCTTTTATTTTATACATCTCAATTATATTGTTTGAATATTTTTGTAAATCTTCAACATAATGTTTATATACTTTAATTATGTATTTTTCGTAATCTATTTCCTCAATTGGCTGTCCTTGAGTAATTCTGTCAAATAATATTTTATGGTTACTTAATGTTTTTTTGTCTACTTTTTCCAATCTCAGTTTTTTTTTACAACTATCTCCAGTCTCAATCATAATTTTATTTTCTATATTAAAGAAATAATTTATATGTTTTATTTTTTTTTTACAAATACAATGTCCATCCCTCTCATCATGACTCTTTCTCATAATGAAGGCCCATTCGAGTATTGCTTTGTCAATATTTTCTGAGTTAGAAAAATGTAATAAGTTTTTATCAAATTTACTCATATTATTTATATGTATTAATTTATACATATAAAAATTAATCAATTTTTTGTTAGTTATTTCAAATCGGTGCCATACCTTGTTTTTGTCCTTCCGTTATTTTCTGTCTATCTTCTCTATATTTTTTTAATTCATCAGGGTTTACTTTATTCGGTACATAATCATCAACAGGTGTTTCAATTCTTTGGTCTGGTGCTAAACTAGAATAATTATACATTAATCGTGTACCGCCGGTTCCTTTTGCGGATAATTCTTCGGCTGACATATCTAAAAATGAAAAATTATCAGAATGTACACTACCCATTACATCATCCATTGAAAACGATAAAGGGTCGGTTTCAACAGTCCTATTTTGTATAGGCTTTTTTGCATCTATCATTAAGTCAAAATGTTTTTGTACATCTTCTCCTTCTAAAACTTGGTTATTTCTATTTAATAACATTACCGACGGTACCTTTGTGATGTTTTTAGGCAATAATATTTCGGAACCATTTTGTAAAATTATATAAATTTCCCCACCTTTTCTTATTCTTTTATCAATTGATAAAAAATGTACATCGTCTTTTACAGGTGACCGTGATAAAGACGATAATAAATTTTTACAATGGGGGCATACATTGCTATAATATAAAACACAACTCATATATACTAAAAAAATTCAAAAAATTAATTATTTAAACGGATTATAATAAATTGAATAATAAAATATATAAAAATCTTTATAATAATAATATAAAGATGGAGTCTAAAAAAAGTAAATCTACAATAAATTACCCAGAAGTTTCAAATATTACTTCTAAAGATGATATTATGAAATTTAAAATTGCAAATACAAATGTTAGTTTTGTAAATGCATTAAGAAGAACAATTTTATCTGACATCCCAGTTGCTTGTTTTATCACATCACCTTACGAAAAAAACAATTGTAATATATCTATCAATACAACTAGATTAAATAATGAAATATTGAAACAAAGGTTATCATGTATACCAGTATTTATCGATGATTTAGATATTCCGATAGATAATTTTCAGGTAGAATTAGATGAAATTAATGAGACAACCTCTTTCAAAAATATTACCACTAAAGATTTCAAAATCAAAGATTTAGCAAGTGATAAATATTTAACAGAATCACAAGTACAAAAAATTTTTCCACCAGACCCTAAAACAAAGGATTATATATTGTTTACAAGATTAAGACCTAAATTGGCTAATAATTTAACAGGTGAAAGAATTAAATTTAAATCTATATTATCTATTTCAACAGCTGTAGAAAACGGTAGTTTCAATGTAGTATCAACCTGTGCATATGAATTTACAGGCGATGAAAAAAAACAAAAGGATGAATGGAGCAAAGTTGAAAAAAAAATTGAAGGTAAGTCAAAGACAGAAATTAGTAAAATGAAAAAGAATTGGTTTCATTTAGAAGCTAAAAGGTTTTATAAGAAAAATGTATTTAATTTTATAATTGAAACAATTGGTATATTTAAAAACCGAGATATTATTAAAAAGGCTTGTTCTGTTATTATTGATAGATTAAATAAAGTTATGGAAAAAATAACAAATAGTGATTCTTTAGTACTTCAAAGTGAAACAACCATACCTAATAGTTTTGATGTAACATTGGTTGACGAAGATTACACAATTGGAAAAATCATCGAATATATTATATATGAATTGTATTTTAACAAAGGGGATGAATTGTGTTATGTTGGGTTTGTGAAAAAACATCCTCATGATAGTGATAGTATTATAAGGATAGCATTTAACAATGAAGATAAAAGTTCAAAGGTAAATGTCAGAGACATTTTCAGATTCTCTGTAGAACAATGTAAATTTATCATCAATGGTATTAGCGAACAGATTTAATTTAGGGGAAATATAAAATATTATTTGTATATAATATATAATGGCCTCTACAAGATATAATTATGATAATTGTAGAACAGAAAAACATTTACAAGAGGCAACGGACCCGGGTAGATATATGTTAAATACACCGGGTAACGGTATTTTTTTACCATTCATAAATGACCCGCAAATAAGATTACAGCATTGGGGTGCTAATTTAATGAATGTTCAAAATGGACACCCAATAGATATAGATAGTGATTTAATTGGGTTAACAAACAACTTATCAAAATACGATAAAAACAAGAAATTTCCATTAAATAAAAATATAAATAATCGTTTAATAAAAAATAAATTTCCAACTATGAATAAAACATTTGTTGATGAAAGTAGAAGTACTCATCCGGCCTGGATGTATAGAGATTTAGAACAAAATCATAGACATCCATTACATTTAGACCCACAAGAAAATCTTTTCATGAGATTTCAAAATAATTTAAGCACTAGAATATTAGATAGAGATTTTTATGATTCAATAAATTCTAATTAATATATTTTTATGAAGAAAATATATTAACTATATATAAATATAAATGGCAGAAATAGTTGTACCAGTTGTAGGATTGGGTCTTTTGTGGATCGTGTCGAACCAAAATAATAAAAAGGAAATATCAATTAAAAAGGAGGGTTTTACAGGATTAAAGTCAAACAAAAATTTATTAAGGAATCAATATGCTTCAAATAATTTTCCGTTAGATAAACAAAAAAATGACGAAGTTTTTAATAATACAAGAAAATACCATAATGGGGAAAACGCAACAAATAAATATTTTGTAAAAGCAAACATAGCAGAAGGTATAAGAACCGAGGATGGTAAAGGAAAAGAAATCAAATCTCTAACTGGTGAAAAGGTAGATATTAACAAGTTTGAGCATAATAATATGGTACCTTTTTTTGGTTCCAGAATAAGACAAAACACAGACTTAACAAAAAGAGAAGGTATTTTGGATAATTTTGTTGGGTCTGGTTCGCAGTATATCAAAAAACAATCAATAGAACCAATGTTTAAACCTAAAAAAGAAATGCATTGGATTAATGGTATGCCAAATCAAAATGACTTTTTGCAATCAAGAGTTAACCCGTCTAATAAAATATCTGGTATTAAACCATTTCAAGACGTCAAGGTAGGACCCGGATTAAACCGTGGTTATGATTCAAAGGGATATGGTGGATTTAACTCTGGTATGGCTAGTCGAGAGGATTGGTTGCCTAAAAACGTTGACCAGTTAAGAACATTGAATAATAAAAAGGTAACATACAAAGGACAATTTTTGGGACCCAAGTCTTCTGTTCAGAATTTAGGAATACATGGTAAAGTTGAAAAACAATTACCTGATACTTATTATGTTAATTCACCTGATAAATGGTTCACAACAACCGGTATTGAAAAAGGTCCGCGAAATGTCTCAAAAGAATATTTGAAACCAGAACATAGAACATCCACAACTAGAGAATATTTTGGTGGAGGACAAGATTCTACTCATAGTGCCACATATTCAAAACGTGAATATGAAGAAAGTAAAAAACAACATTTGATTGCAGAACCTGTTGGTATGGCTACTAGAATGAATATTGGTGATGTTAACGACGCTGATTTTGGAAGGAACGGATATGTTGCATTGCCTAATTCAAGAACTGTTTGTAATACATCCGATATGGGTAACGTAGCACGTGGAATGTGGGCTACTGTTACACCTGTGTTAGATATGTTAAGACCTTCTAGAAAATCTAATGTAATTGGTAATTCAAGACCCAATGGTAATGCTATAGGTCCTAATCAACAAACATTGTATAATAGAAATCAAAAACCCAAAAGTACTATTAAAGAACAAACTATTTGTAATAAACGTGTACCCATGGGTTTACATAAAAATAACGGTGGATATGCTACAAAATCACATCAATTGAAAGGTCAACAAAGAACATCTACAAATCATTTTTATGTATCAAATGGTGGTGGTGAGTCTTCGCATTCTAAACCTAGAAACGTTGACAGTTATTCAAATACAAGAATGAATAACAAAGATTTAATTTCAAAGAGTCGTACAAATGTAGGAAATATGAAATTAAGTAGTAATAACATTAATATGTGTAATAGAAAATCATCTCTAACACAAGAAAATGTATTTTATTCGCCAAAAATTAGTTCTAGTACTCCATCAATAGAATTTATGGGTGCAAATAGTTTAAAAAATAATAGAGAGAAAAATACAGGAACAAGGATTGGTAATAATTTAGTAAGTGCTTTATCAAATAACCCTTACGCCAAACCATTCAATTCTGTCGCATAATTTTTATAAATTAATTTATAAAAATTAAAAATTTGGTGTATTTGTAAAAGCACCTATTTTTTCTGTTAAATTACCTTTAATTGGTATTACTTGTTCTACAATAAAAATTCCACACAATACACTCAAATATACAATTACTACATCTCTAAACAATGTTTTCAATGGTTTTGTTTCTTTCAAAATAAACTTCATTTCAATAAATTTTATCAAACCATACACTAATGATATAGCTAAAGCTAATACGAAATTACTTTGTTTCATTATACAAAAAAATTATAATAATTTTTTCTTTTTATTACGCATTTAATTTAATACTTCGACATCCGTTAACAAAGGTTCTGTTTTTATTTTGAACTTTTTATCCAAATTATGAATATCTAAATTATCTAATTCTAGGTCCAGTGAACCATGTATTTTAAGTTTATCTTCTTCATCATCGGAATCTTCTTCTTCTTCTTCTTCTTTTCTCTTTTTATTGTTTTCATCTGCTATTTTATCCAATCTTTCTACATTCTTAGGCGCATTTACCTCCTCAACCTTTGTGGTTTTTATTTTCGAAACAGTGTCTTTATTATGATATTCTACTACGTTATCAGTGTCATTAAATTTCAAAGTAGATGACTTCTCTATTTCATCATTTGTAACAATATTATCAACCCTCTCTTGTTTCTCCGATTCGATTTCTTTATCCAATTCCTCTATGACTTTATCTGTTACATTAAGTTTGACAGATTCTTCGCTTTTGTTAACTGTCAACTCTGGTTTATTCACAACATCTTTTGTATCTGTTTCTTCAATATTCGTTTTCTCTTTAACTTCATCTTCAACCTTAACTACCTCTTTATCTTCAACCATTGTGGTTTCTTCAATAATTTCTTCGTCCGTTGTTTCGTCAATATATGATCTTAATATTTCCTCAATTGGAATACTATCTCTAATTGTTTCCAATATTGATTCTCTACACAAAATTTCACATTCCCTCATATTTTTTTGATATAACAATGGAGATATGTTTTTTTCATATAAATAAATATTTTTATAAATTTTTCTAGCTAAATTAATATATACTTTGTGAATAAAATCAGACAATTTTGGTATATCTATTTCTATTTTTTTTTGTTTTGTTGAAACTCTTATACTTGTCAAAAATTTTAGTTGTGTAATGTGTACACAAGTTAATAAATCTTCTAAATAATTACACCCACTTACTCTCAATATTCTTTGACTTTCCTCGTTAATAATTGTACTATTCCATTTCCCAACACGAGATAGGAAATTTTGAAACGTCATCAGATATTTATTTTGTTCGTCGTTTGTTATACATAAGTTATAAGCCTCGTCAAATATAGATTTCACACCCTGAAGTACAAGAGGATTTAATATAGTAACTAAACGTGCCATGTATTCATTTTTGGCTTCAGCTAATAATTCCGGATTATAGTCATCCATTTACATAGATAAAATATTTTTAAAATTTAAATCTTTACGCAAAAATACAAAATACATAATAAAAAACATCAGTAACTTTTCATTTCTAAATTCCTTTCTAATTGTGTTTATATAAATTAAAAACAAATATAAATCAGATTTCGTATTTTTAACATAATCTATAACATCCATTGCGCTATATCCATTTTTATATAACAAATTAATAATACTTACTATATTAGACATTGAAACCTTTTTTAATTTCCTTTTTAAAAATATAGTTTTTTCATTTTTACAATCTTCAATATATTTAAATCTTTCGTGATTGTATACATATAAATTTGTTCTTTTACCGTTTATAATGGGATTTGGTATATATATTATACAAAATCTGGACAATATTGGTTGTAATAATTTATCCTTATTATTTAATATTATAAAAACCCGAGTTGTATGACTATATTCTTCTATACATCTCCTTAAAGCAGATTGTGCATCTATTGTTAAATGATTTGCATTAAATAAAATAATACTTTTGAAAATAAATTTATTTTTTAAATTTGTTTTCGCAAAGAATTTCAGGTCTTCGCGTATAAATTTAATTCCCTTACCATGTGCACAATTCACATACATTGTATATTTTTTCTTTTCAGCTGGTGTATAAATTCTATTAATAAAATAATCCAAAATATATCTTTTCCCCGACCCAGAATCTCCATAAAATATAATATGAGGTATTTTATTCATTTCGATAAAAGTATTTAACTTTTTCTTCAAATCTGGATGAATATCTAATAATTTATGTGTATTCATTTTTTCATTTATATCTGTCATTATATTTTATTACCACTATTTTGTTTAATCGTTTTTTTGTCTAATTATATATTATAATGTTTATAAATTATATAATGGGGAAAACAAGAAAAAAAAGAAAAAAAAGAAAATTAAAAAAAATTAAAAAAACCCAGAAAACAAATAAAAGATTTCGTCGTACTTGGAGTTCACTGCATAAATTCAGCCCAAAATACATTAAATTAGCGGGTAAAAGGATTATGGATAATCCAACTGATTATGATTTAGAAGTTAAAAAATCGAAAATACATGGTTATGGGTTGTTTACAAAAATCCCTTTTAAAAAAGACCAAGCTATTTGTCCATACAATCATATGAAATCCCAAGTTATGGGTTGGAAAAAGTTTGTTAAAAAATACGGTGAAGATTTTCGATTTACTTATAGTTTAAAAGCATTTGGTAATAATAAAATCATTAATCAAAAGAAACATAGAAATTTTGTGGCTTTTATAAATGATAATAGACCATATCACAATGTCTATTTAGCTAAACGCGGGTTAAAGGCGCGTAGAAATATTAAAGCAGGCGAAGAGCTTACATTATCTTATCCACATTATGATCCCAAGGGATTAGGTAGTTTTTAATTTCATTTCTTCTTTTATTAACATTGATAAGTAACTATTTTTTTCATTATATAGAGAAGTATCCGACTTTGATGATATTGAATTGTAAGAGAAAAAACAATTTTTACCACAATACAATTCTCCATCTATATCCATTTCACAACCAGTTAAAGTGGTTATAGTAAATGATTTTTGAAATATTATTGAACTTTGACAATTAAGACATTTTTTATATTCCATTTAAATATTATACATATAATATTTAAATTCATTTACAAAAACATGTAGTGACCCTCAATTAATGATTGGTTCCTTGAACCCCCTTTTTTTTGGGGGAAGATTTTCCCTAACCCTTTTTCCTTTTGGATTTTTCTCTTTGTTTTTTTGTATTTCTTTTATGTTGGAGACTTACCATATTAACAAAAGAAAATTATACATAAACTTCAAAAGAATCAATATCGATAATATTTGATTTTTTCTTAACCTTTTTCTTTTTTACAATATAAGATTGAAACATGGGTCTTTCTAATTGTTTTTGAGGTGTGTGATTATGTACAGTTCTAGCAATCATTTTATATAATTTAAACTCAGGATATCTTTCTTCGCCATTTTTTTTGTATAATATATTTTTATTGTTATCGTTATGAATCCACTCGGAAACAAGTTTTACAATTGGATCCTCTAATTCTTCCATATCATCCACAAAATAATCATATAAAGAACATCCTAAACGACATAAATCGAAACTATAATTAGGTTCAACTAACTTTTTCTTTTCATTATAATATAATCCAAAATTATATTGCGTTGCTGCATCACCCTTAGGATGAAAACTATCACTACAGATTACTTTACCTTTATATGTGTAAATTGAACGCCCGAAATCAATAATTTTAAATATTTTACCAAAAGTTGGAACTTTGTATATTTTTTGATTATATCGATAATAAATATATTGTTTATCAGTATTCTTAAACATGATGTTATTTGTATGCAAATCATTATGCGTAAATTTAAAACATTTTTGAAAAGTAATTAACGTAAATATAATTTGTAAGAAAATAGATTCCCATTGTTTATTATCAATAGGTTCTTCATATTCAAGTAAACTATCTAAAGTATTTTCTAGGTTTTCCAAACAAATCATTTGGACTGGAAAGTCAAATATTTCACAATTTAATTTTTCATCCTCATCATCATCATCATCATCATCATCATCATCATCATCCTCATCATCCTCATCATCCTCATCATCCT
>Ga0209709_10000925_pt1 | contig 27603 bp, 21 predicted proteins | sample ArcticOcean_MG_C_2_FD_187435 | JGI IMG/M metagenome (GOLD analysis project Ga0209709, IMG submission 187435) | Marine microbial communities from western Arctic Ocean - ArcticOcean_MG_CB4_136 (SPAdes) (version 2) | ecosystem: Environmental > Aquatic > Marine > Oceanic | place: Arctic Ocean...
TCTAGAACAATCTTGAGACCAGGAAAGTCTTTCACTAGTCGAGTGAGGGTTCTATCAATAAAAACCTTTTCTCTGTCAAAGATATCAATATCATTATCAGTTACCTCGCCATGTATCAAAAGAGGCAAGCCTTCTTTTTGCATTTGCTCTAAAGCGGGGTAGGTGCTTGATAAATTTGTAACTCCGCTTTCAGAATTAGTTGTAGCTCCTGCAGGATAAAGCTTTACAGCGTGAATTTCTTGGGCCTTACTCGCCTCAATTATTTCTTTTTTAGTTGTGCTGTCTGTGAGATAAAGCACCATCAGAGGGTTAAAAGCTGTTTCTATTGGCAGCGCACTCATGATCTCTTTGCGATAAGCTATTGCTTGAGATACATTTCTTATCGGCGGGGATAGGTTTGGCATAATAACCCCTCGTCCCATCTGTAAAGCGCTCATGCCAACAACAGACTTCATTGCAGACCCTCCTCTAAGGTGAAGGTGCCAGTCGTCCGGCTTAGTGAGCGTTATTTTCTCCATTTAGTAAGAGCAGCCTCCAAAAAAATAAATCTTATCCATGACATTGCTTATACTTTTTTCCAGAGCCACAAGGGCAAGGATCATTTCTTCCAACTTTTAACTTGGAGGGCTGACTAGTGATCCTTGATCTTCGTGCTATGGGCTTTTTTGCCTGCACGGGGCTGGTCTTTTCTTGGCCTTGCAGCTCACCAGAAGCTGGGGCAGATTGAGCATTAGCCTGATCAATATTAAGACTACACAGCGCTTGCACCATTTCAATATTGATTGTGTCAAGCAAAACTGTAAACATCGAAAAAGACTCTCGTTTATACTCCTGTACAGGGTTTTTCTGCCCATAGCCTCGCAAATTAACGCTTTGTCTTAACTGGTCCATAACTGCAAGATGGTCTTTCCAATGATGGTCAAGGGCTCGAAGCATAACTGCTTTTTCAAAAGTCCTCATAGTCTCACCGCCTATAGCAGACTCTTTAGCCTGATGTGCAACCATAAAGCCTTCCAGTATTATTTTTAAAATCTGGTCTACATCTAGACCCTCATCAATACTTTTTTGTATTGGTATGTTCGAAGAATAACTTAAAGCTAAAGCGCTTTCAAGACCTTCAACATCCCAATCCGCCTCAAGTACTTTTGGAGAAATATATTCAAAAAATAGGTCACTAATTACGCCGTCTCTAATAGTCTCATAACGCTCCTTAACGTCCTCAGTCCCCATTAGCTCGTCTCTTAGCTGGTAAACAACCTTTCTTTGGTCGTTTGCCACATCGTCATACTCAAGAAGGTGTTTTCGAGCATCGTAATGCATCCCCTCTACTTTCTTTTGGGCATTGGCAATTGTTTTATTCAGCCAACTATGCTCAAGAGCCTCTCCCTCCTTCATGCCAAGCTTCTTCATCATAGAGGCTGTTTTTTCAGACGCGAATATCTTCATTAAACTGTCTTCAAGTGACAGATAAAATCGCGTTGAGCCTATGTCTCCCTGCCTTCCCGAGCGCCCACGGAGCTGGTTGTCAACCCTTCTCGACTCATTTCGCTCTGTACCAATGATATGCAAACCGCCTGAGTCTATAACGCTTTGATGTTTAGCCTTCCAAGCCTCTACTTCAGACTCACTAGCGCCTTCTGTAGGCCTTCCCCCTAAAACAATGTCTGTTCCCCTTCCGGCCATATTTGTAGAAATAGTTACAGCGCCTGGCGCCCCAGCATTTGCAATAATTTCTGCTTCGCGCTGATGTTGCTTGGCATTAAGAACTTCGTGTTTGATTTTATTTTTCGTAAGAAGGGCGGAAACACTTTCAGAGCTTTCGATGCTATTTGTTCCAACCAGAACCGGCTGCATAGTTTTTTGGCACTCCTGAATATCTTTCATAACAGCGTCAAGTTTTTCGCTCATCGTTCCATAAATTAGATCAGAGTGGTCAACTCTAGAAGAACTTGTGTTGGGCGGAACAACAACAACCTCTAAGCCGTAAATAGATTGAAGCTCTGAGGCTTCTGTCTCAGCAGTTCCAGTCATCCCTGAAAGCTTCTCATAAAGTCTAAAATAATTTTGATAAGTTATCGATGCTAAAGTTTGGTTTTCTTTTTTAATACTTACATTTTCTTTTGCCTCAATTGCTTGATGCAGCCCCTCAGACCACCTTCTACCCTCCATGGTCCTTCCAGTAAACTCGTCAACAATAACAACTTCGTCGTCTTTAACTAAGTAGTCAACATTTTTTTTAAATAATACGTGCGCCCTTAATCCTGACAACAAATGTTGCATCAAAATTATATTACTGGAATCATATAAACTCGACTCTGGGGGTAAGGCGCCTGCCTCTATTAGCATCTCTTCAGCTTTAATGTGTCCATCATCCGTAAGAAAAACTTGCTTATGTTTTTCATCAAGCGTGTAATCACCTGCAACCAAAACCTCGACCTCCTTTCCTTCTCCAACTTCGGTTTGAAGGGTGAAGCTTGGAACCATCTTGTCTATTGCGTTATAAACTTCGGCGTGGTCGCCTGTAGGCCCGGATATAACTAATGGCGTTCTAGCTTCGTCGATTAAGATCGAGTCAACCTCGTCAATAATTGCAAATGACAGTTTTTTCTGTGTTTTTTGGTCCTGGGAAAAAGCCATGTTATCTCTAAGATAGTCAAATCCAAGCTCGTTATTTGTTGCATAAGTAATGTCACAAGAATATGCTTTTTGTTTTTCATCACCAGTCATTCCTGTAACAACTACTCCAACAGAAAGCCCAAGAAAAGAAAATACTTTTCCCATCCACTCCGCGTCGCGCTTTGCTAAATAATCATTCACAGTGACAATGTGAACGCCTTTTCCGCCAAGTGCGTTCAGATAGGCCGGAAGGGTTGCGACCAAAGTCTTTCCTTCGCCAGTTCCCATCTCCGAAATACTACCCTCGTTAAGAACCATGCCTCCAATAAGCTGGACGTCATAGTGCCTTAGGCCTAAAACCCTTTGGCTTGCTTCTCTGACGACAGCAAAAGACTCAGCTAGAATGCTTTCTTCAGTCTCTTTATTATCAAGCCTCTCTTTTAGAGCGGCTGTCATTAAGATGAGCTCATCATCGCTCATTGAGCGCATCTTCTCTTCTAGGGAGTTAATTTTAGAAACCTGGCCGTTGTACTTTTTTATTAGCCGGTCATTATGAGACCCTAAAACTTTTGATAAAACATTATTTATAATACTCATATAGAAAACAAAGACATTAATTAATAAAACTGGGGTATTTTCTCATATATGCAAGACAAAACAAAAGGAAACCCTACAAATTTTAAAGTTGGCAGCAATCTAAGCTCTTTATTTGAAAAGGCAAAAGAACACAATCATTTTAACTCGCTACTTAAGGCGCAGTTTTCTGATCAATTTAAAGGCCTAGTCCTTTGCTTTTTAGACGGCCAAAAGGTTACTTTACTAGCTAAAAACTCGTCCATAGCCTTTCGCGCTGAGAAACAAAAAACAAAACTTCTCTCTTTCATTAAAAAAATCGAAGGCCTCTCAAATATAAAATCAATCAGCATTAAGGTTGATAAAAAAAACTACTAGGCATTTGAGTCATTTTTTGCTTTTAAATATCAACCATTTACATTATAATGGTGCGGCTTTTTATCTTAATATCTTAAAAATTTTTTATGTCCGAACAAACAATTGACTTAAAGAAAAGACGTTTTTTAACCAAAGCTACTAGTGTAGTTGGCGCAGTTGGTGTTGGTTTTGCAGCATGGCCTTTTTTATCAACATGGAAACCGTCAGCTAAAGCTAAAGCGGCTGGAGCGCCTATAGATGTTGATATTTCTAAATTAGAGGCTGGTCAGCTTGTTCGTGTCTTATGGCGTAAAAAACCTGTTTGGATATTTAAACGTGATGAAAAAGCACTAGAGTCTCTTGACTCAGAAGACCTAATTAAAAGCCTTGATGATCCAGATGGTACAGGCAACTCTAAAAACCAACAGCCAAATTATGTAACATCTAATTTTCGAGCTATCAAAAATAAAGAAACTGTTGCTGTTATCGTTGGGGTTTGCACGCACTTAGGCTGCTCTCCAACATATAGACCAGAGCCTGGTGCAGCTGATCTTGGTGGAGACAGTTGGAAAGGTGGTTTTTATTGCCCATGTCATGGCTCTAAGTTTGACCTTGCTGGAAGAGTTTATGCGGGTGTACCTGCTCCAACTAACCTAGTAATACCTCCGTATCAATACGTCACTGATTCATTGATTCGTATTGGAGTTGACCAACAAAAAACATAAGAGAAAATATGAATAATAAACAAAGTTGGATAGACCAAAGGTTTCCATTAACTAAAGTTATTAATGAGCATTTGGCAGAATACTACACCCCCAGAAACTTTAATTTCTGGTATTTCTTTGGTGGCTTAGCAGTGGTGATGCTTATAATGCAGCTAGTTACTGGGATATTCTTAACTATGCACTACAAGCCTGACGCAGAGTATGCTTTTGCCTCAGTTGAGTATATTATGAGAGACGTTGAATGGGGCTGGTTTATACGCTATATGCATTCGACAGGGGCCTCTGCTTTTTTTGTAATAATTTATCTTCATATGATGCGTGCCCTTTTATATGGCTCTTATAAGGGACCGAGGGAATTGATATGGATACTTGGCATGGTGCTATATATTCTTTTATTAGCCGAAGCTTTCATGGGCTATGTTTTGCCTTGGGGGCAAATGTCGTTTTGGGGCGCTCAAGTAATTATTTCACTTTTTGGCTCAGTTCCCATTGTAGGGCCAGATCTATTAATTTGGATTTTGGGTGATTATGCGGTTGGTGATGCGACTTTAAATCGCTTCTTTTCATTACATGTTGTTGTCATTCCACTTATTCTTGTTGTTCTTGTTTTTTTGCATATTGTTGCTCTTCACCACGTTGGATCAAACAATCCAGATGGAATTGAAATAAAGAAAAATAAAGATGCTGACGGTATTCCAAAAGATGGAATCCCCTTTCATCCATACTTCACAATTAAAGATAGTGTTGTTGTTGTTGGATTTTTATGGATATTTTGTGCAGTTGTTTTTTATGCACCAGCACTAAATGGGTATTTTCTTGAGGCTCCGAATTTCATCGAGGCTAACCCACTTAAAACTCCAGAACATATTGCACCATTATGGTACTTAACTCCCTATTACTCTGTATTAAGGGCAATTCCTCCCCTATTTGGCTCACAATTTCCTGGAGTATTAGGAATGTTTGCAGCACTTGGAGTGTTTTTCCTCCTTCCTTGGCTAGATAGAAGCCCAGTTAAATCAATACGCTATCGAAGCCCAATCTATAAATGGATTCTTGGAGCTTTTGTTGTAAGCTTTATTATGTTAGGCTGGCTTGGTGTTCAACCGGTTACCCCTTTATATGTTTTACTGGCTCGTATTTTTACGACCTTGTATTTTTCATTTTTTATCTTAATGCCCTGGTTTAGCACTCTTGGGAAAACCAAAGAGGTTCCAGAGCGGGTTACTGGATAATATATATGAGAATAAAATTAAAATTAATAGTTGGCTTATCTGTTCTTCTTTTTTCCGTAAACATTTTTGCTGCCAGTAAGGTTCATTTGGATCATGCAAATACTGATATTTTTGACGAAGCCTCCTTACAAAATGGCGCAAAACTTTTTATGAATTATTGCTCAGGCTGTCATGAGATAAGCTTGATGCGTTACAATCGAATTGCTAAGGACCTAAACCTAACCGAAGAGCATGTTGCTAAAAATCTAATGTTTGCTGGAAATAAAGTAGGGGAAGCTATAACTACAGCTATGCCAGAAGATGGTGCAGCGAAATGGTTTGGAGGCGTCCCGCCTGACCTCTCTTTAGTTTCAAGATCAAAAGGAACCGACTGGATTTACACTTACCTACGAAGCTTTTATGATGATGAAGAGAGAATTTTTGGGGTAAACAATAAAGTTCTGGTAAATGCCTCTATGCCAGATATCTTATGGTCATTAAGAGAAAGTCAATCTGAAGAAGAGTTCGACCAAAGCGTTCTTGATATAACAAATTTCTTAGACTACGTTGGTGAACCAGCAAAGCTAATCCGCCTGAAATTAGGTAAATGGGTACTACTATTCCTTGGCATCCTGTTTATTCTTGCCTATATGCTTAAAAAAGAGTATTGGAAAGATGTTAAGTACGGCATATGGAGGCCGCGCGACTAATATCTGATACAATCTTTATCTTTACATCCCTTGCTCTAATCGGCAAGGTTATTTTTTTTTAATTTGGTGCAAAAACTATGCTATCTAAACCTAATCCGTCTTCAACGACCCTCTATGCTGCTTCTGAAGAGCTTGAGTCACATGCAGTTCGATTTATTATGGCTCACAAGTTAATTGAGCGAGAAGTGATAGAGCTTAAGTTTGATGAGATGCCAGAAGAGGTTTTAGAGCTCAATCCCTGTGAAACTCTTCCAACACTATTTGACAGAGGAATGGTTCTATATGATCTCTCTGTAATTATGGAATATCTAGATGAGAGGTTTCCCTTTCCTCCTCTTTTACCAGTTGACCCTATTGAGAAAGCTGAAAAACGGCTTCTAATTTATCGTTTCACAAGATCAGAAGGCTGTTGGTATGAGCTTGTCGAAAAAATTCTACATGGCGCCAAAAAAGAAAGTGAGGCTGCAAGAAAAACTCTACATGGAAATCTTATAGAGTTATTACCTTTGTTCTCTCATAAGCCTTATTTTAAAAGCGAAATAATGACTCTTGTTGATGTTTGTATCGCTCCTATTCTATGGCGTCTTGATCTTTTAGGTATATCTCTAGATGGCAAAAAAGCAAAGCCAATTATGGATTACGCAAACAGACTTTTTGAAAAAGAAGGGTTTCATGAAAGCCTAACTTTTGCTGAAAAGGATTTTAATTAAAAGAGCTTATGTCAGGCGTAGTCCCCTATTTAATCCGAGCATACTGTGATTGGATAGAGGACTCTAGTTTTACGCCTCATATACTAGTTAACTCTGAAAAAGCGGGGGTTTCGATTCCTGATGGTTTTGCAAGCAAGGGCAAAATTGTTTTAAACATTGACTCCTCAGCTACAGAGAGCCGAGTAATAACCAATGAGTCCATTAGCTTTAAAGCAAGATTTAACGGGAAGTCTGAAAAAATTGTTGTTCCCTGTAATGCAGTATTATCTATTTATGCCAAAGAGAACGGTGAAGGAATGTTTTTTGACACCAAAGAAGAGTTGCTTAATCAAAAAAACCAGAAGCCAAACTTAACTATCTTAGATTAGGCTTTCAATCTCAGAATAAAAAAACTCCAAGCTGTCTTTTGAAAATGGAAGTATTGGAACATCTGTATATGCTGCAAGAGACTCTTTATTAAAAAGCGTATTTGAATTAATTTCGTTTAATACAAGACACACAATTTTTAGATTATTTTTCTTTGCGGCCTCAATAGCCAACAATCCTTGACATACAGCGCCCAACTCGTCTCGTACAACAATTATGACTGGCAAGTGAAGACGAGCAGCAAGGTCAGAGTTAAGTGATCTTTCTGCAATTGGAGAGTAAAGTCCGCCTGCTCCCTCAACAAAAACAAAGCTATTGCCAATATCGTCATTACAAGCCCGCACCAAATCATCTAGACTTAAGGGTTTTCCAATGCTTGCGCTCGCTTCTTCAGGGCTCGCCTCAAGTGCAAAACAGTTAGGGCAAACTATCGTTAAAGCCTCGTTTGAGCCGCATGCCTTGTTGAGCGCGATAGCGTCTTTTGGGACATAGCTTCCATCTACTAGCTCGCAATTTGTTTCAACAGGCTTTCGAACTTTAACGTGTCTTTTCTCGCTAAGCCGCTTAATAATTTCAACAGCAACAGTGGTTTTTCCAACCTCTGTATTACTGCCTGTAATAAAAACTCCATTCATAGCGACATTTTAGACGAAGTTATTAACTCCCAAGTCGTCATAAAAGTATAATGGCGACAATGCAAAATAATCTTCAAACAAGTTTTTGTGGGATGTCATTAAACTCACCAATCATTTTGCTTTCGGGGTGTGTTGGGTTTGGTGAAGAGTACACTCGAATCAAGGGTTTTTCTAACTCTGATGTTGGTGCGGTTTGCTTAAAAGGAACCACTCTTGAGCCACGTCTTGGAAACAAACTTCATAGAATAGCGGAAACTCCAAACGGAATGCTGAATGCTATTGGCCTTCAAAATCCAGGAACAAACGCCGTCATAAATGACATCATGCCTGGGTTAAATAAAAAAGAAACTAAATTTATTATTAATATTTCTGGCTCTACTGTTGAGGAGTACGGTGAAATTGCAAAACATTTCGATGATTCAGATATCGACGCCATTGAAATTAATATCTCATGTCCAAACGTAAAAGAAGGCGGCGTTGCTTTTGGAAATGACCCAGAGATGTCTTTTAGGGTTGTTGAGATTTGCAGGAAAAACACCACCAAGCCCATTATTACAAAGCTGTCCCCCAATCAAACAGATATTGCCTCTAACGCATTGCGATGTATTGAAGCAGGAAGTGATGGACTTGCGGTTATAAATACAATCATGGGCATGGCTATTGATATTGAAAAGAAAAAACCAGTAATTGGAAATAATCAGGGGGGCTTGTCTGGCCCTGCTATAAAGCCGATTGCACTTCTAAAGGTTCACCAGGTTTACCAGGTTAGCAAGAGATACAATGTTCCTATAATTGGTCAGGGTGGGATTGTTTCGGCTAAAGATGCGATTGAGTTCATTATTGCTGGAGCAGATACCATTGGTATTGGCACTGCGCTCTTTTATGACCCACTTGTTTGCCAAGAAATAAATGCAGGAATTAGTAAATATCTAATAGATCACAACGTGCAAGACGTTAAGTCTTTAGTTGGCTCTCTTTCTTTAAATTAAATACTTAAAAAAATTAATAATGCAAAACGAATATAACGCCGCGACAATTGAAAAAGAAGCGCAAGAATATTGGGATCAGAACAACTCATTTGTTGTGGTTGAAGACGCCAGCAAGGAAAAGTATTTCTGCCTCTCAATGTTGCCTTATCCCTCTGGAAGGCTTCATATGGGTCACGTTAGAAACTATAGCATTGGCGATGTAATTTCAAGATATCAAAAAATGCTTGGAAAGAATGTGATGCAGCCTATCGGATGGGATGCGTTTGGGCTTCCAGCTGAAAATGCCGCCATAAAAAACCAAGTTCCTCCTGCTGGGTGGACTTATGAAAACATTAAACACATGAAAGAGCAGCTTGTAGAGCTGGGTTTTGGGTATGACTGGTCAAGAGAATTGGCGACCTGTCATCCAGAATACTATCGCTGGGAGCAATGGTTTTTTGTAAAGCTTTTTGAAAAAGGACTGGTATATAAGAAAAAAGCAGTCGTAAATTGGGATCCCGTTGATCAAACTGTTTTGGCTAATGAGCAAGTAGTTGAGGGTTGTGGCTGGAGATCTGGAGCGCCTGTTGAAAAGAAAGAAATCTCCCAGTGGTATATGAAGATAACTGACTACGCAGAAGAGCTTCTTGCGGACATACAAAAACTCGACGGATGGCCAGATGCTGTAAAAATGATGCAAACAAACTGGATTGGCAAGTCTGTTGGGCTTGACATTAAATTTAAGCTTAACGAGTCAGAAGCACTAACTGTATATACAACAAGACCTGATACTCTTTTGGGCGTTACTTACCTTGCAATTGCTGCGGAACATCCTCTTGCAATTCAGGCTGGGAAGGATAACAATGAAATTCAAACGTTTCTTGAAGAATGTAAAAAAATGGAGACCGCTGAAGCAGCTATTGAAACAATGGAGAAAAAAGGAGTTGACTCTGGGCTTACTTGCATTCACCCAATAACTGGTGAATCAACTCCAATTTGGATAGCAAATTTTGTTCTTATGGGTTATGGAACGGGCGCCGTAATGAGTGTTCCAGCACATGACCAAAGAGATTATGAGTTTGCAAAAAAATACAATATATCTATTGTGGATGTTATTGCAGATCAAAGTGGCGATGTAGACACTAGTAAAGCAGCCTTCACCGAAAAAGGCATTCTTATAAACTCGGGTGAGTTCAATGGTTTAAATTTTGATCAAGCATTTACTTCGATTAGTGAAAAGCTATCGACCTTAAAAATGGGGGAGCTAAAAACTAACTATCGCCTTAGGGACTGGGGCGTTTCAAGACAGCGTTACTGGGGTTGTCCAATACCGATAATTAATTGCCCTTCTTGTGGGGATGTTGCTGAAACCCTTGAAAATCTTCCTGTAAGGTTGCCTGAGAATGTTGAGCTTGATGGTGTTGGCTCTCCGTTAAAAAAGATGCCTGATTTTTATAGCGTATTGTGTCCTAAGTGCGGAGCACAATCGGAAAGAGAGACAGATACTTTTGATACATTTTTTGAGTCTTCTTGGTATTTTGCAAGATACACTTGTGTCGATCAAAACAGCGCTATTTTGGATGAGCGTGCTAACTATTGGCTGCCTGTGGATCAATACATAGGAGGTATTGAGCATGCAATTTTGCACCTTCTGTACTCCCGTTTTTTTACAAAACTATTGCGTGATGAGGGAATAATTGAGGCGAGCGAACCGTTTACAAACCTTCTTACACAAGGAATGGTTTTAAAAGATGGCGCTAAAATGAGTAAATCAAAAGGAAACACTGTTGACCCTCAAGAAATGATTGCTAAGTATGGGGCAGATACTGCAAGGCTTTTTATACTCTTTGCAGCCCCTCCAACTCAAGACTTGGAGTGGTCGGACTCTGGAATTGAAGGCGCCTATAGATTTGTAAATAAATTTTATCGCCTTGTAATTAATTTTATAGATTCCAATAAAGATAAACAAACCTCTAAATTTAGCCTTGAAGACTTAAATGATGAGCAAAAAGAGATTAGAAAAAGAACACATTTAGCACTCAAAAAAGTGGGTGATGACTTAGGCAGAAGGCATTCGTTTAATACGGCTATAGCAACTATGATGGAGCTAAATAACACCTTATCTAAGTTTACAGACATGTCTGAAAAAGGTGTCGCTGTTAGGCAAGAGTCAATTGAAATCATGGTAAAGTGCCTTAGCCCAGTAATTCCTCATCTATGTCACCACCTTTGGTTTTTACTTGGTGGAAAAGAGGCTGTTGTAGACGCCAAGTGGCCGAATGTTGACGAATCTGCACTTGTCCAAGACAATGTGCAAATCATTGCTCAGGTTAATGGAAAATTAAGGGCAAAAATTATTGCCCCACTAGACTCAGACAATCAAAAGATACAAGAGTTGGCTTTTTCTGATGAGAGCGTTAGCAAACACATAGATGGCAAAGAAATAATTAAAATTATCGTTGTGCCAAACAAGCTTATAAATATGGTTGTTAAATAAAGTTTATTGTTAATACAGTTAGTGATCTAACATCTTTTCTATTTGCTCTCTTAATATGAGCTCCATGACAAACCCCATTTTACCTCCAGGGACAACCAAGGTATTTGGTCGAGACATAAAAGAGCCTGCCACCATGTCTTGTAAATAAACAAAATCACAGTATTTGTGGTCTTGAAACCTTACAACCACAAAGCTTTCGTCCTGAGTGGGTATGTCTCTTGCAATAAAAGGGTTTGAAGTGTCTACCGTTGGTACTCTCTGAAAATTAATATGGGTTCTTGAAAATTGAGGTGTAAGGTAGTTTATATAGTCCCACATTCTTCTGTGAATTGTGTCTACCGTTGCCTCGGCAGAATAACCCCTTTGCTCCTTGTCTCTGTGAATCTTTTGAATCCACTCTAAATTTACAACTGGAACAACGCCTATCAATAAGTCTACAAATTTTGCAGTATCTATACTTCCGTCCTTAACTCCACCATGAAGCCCCTCATAAAAAAGCAGATCGCTGTTTCTGCCTGCATCCTTCCAATCTGTAAACTCTCCAGCTTTTTTTCCAAAAGGAATGCCTTCATCATCTGAATGAATATAGTAGCGGCGCTGACAATGGCCCTTTTCGCCGTAGTCTTTAAAGGTACTCTCAATCAAATCAAAATGATTTGCTTCTGGACCAAAATGACTAAAGTATTTGTTTCCTTTTTTATCCTCTAGCTCCATAGCAACTTTCATTTGCTTACGGTCAAACTTATGAAAGCTGTCGCCTTCAATAATTAATGGCTTTGCCCCAACTCGGGAAAAAATATGATTAAATGCATTTTTGACGGTCGATGTACCAGCACCAGACGACCCAGTTATGGCAATTACCGGATGTTTTTTAGACATAGCCCCACCAATTGTAAGAAAACTTTATTTATTATCTTACAAACCTAATCTAACTGTTAATAAATAAATTCATAACAGCTTGAATTAAAATCACGGGGGTTTAATTAATTAAAAATCTAAATTATCAACTTTAAGGGCGTTTTGTTCAATAAAGTTCCTTCTTGGTTCCACCTCATCTCCCATTAATGTTGTAAACACATCATTAGAAGCTATAGCGTCTTCAATTTTCACTCTAAGCATTATTCTGGTTTCAGGATTCATTGTAGTATCCCAAAGCTGATCGGGATTCATCTCGCCCAGCCCCTTGTATCTTTGAAATCCTTGTCCTTTTCTTGCCTCTACCAATAAAAAATTTAAAGCGGTAGAAAAATTAGGTGTTTTAATTTCTTTTGCGCCTTTTTGAATATATGTTTCTTCATCGAACATAGTTTCAACTTGATCAGAATAGGCTTCTATTTTTTTATATTCCGCAGAATTAAAAAAGGCTTCGTCAAGACAAATATTTGTTACCTCTACCCCATAAGTTTTCAAAGAATACAGGACGCTGTTATTCTTGAACTCTAAAATATTCTGCTCAGACATCGAACTGTTGTCATTCATTTTTTCTTGTAGCTTAATACACCATTCTTTTGATTTTTTTTCATCAGTTAAGTCCATTTTAGGCATTCCTAACATTGACATTAACAAGGGCTCATTATATTTTTTACCAAGCTTTTCAATAGTACCAATTGTGTTGTAGTAGCTAGAAACAAGCTTCTCAAGAGCCACCCCTTGAATTGCTGGAGCATCTTTGCTAACAAAAAGGCTCGCGTCATGGATAGCCTCCTGCTGGAGATACTCATTAAGCTCAATATCATCCTTAAGATAACGCTCTTGCTTACCTTTTTTAATTTTATAAAGCGGTGGTTGGGCAATAAACAAATAACCATTCTCAATCAGCTCTGGGTAGTGGCGATAGAAGAACGTCAATAGCAATGTTCTAATGTGCGCTCCATCAACATCGGCGTCGGTCATAATAACAATCTTATGATATCTTAGCTTTGTAATATCGTACTCTTCTTTACCAATACCACAACCAAGTGCGGTAATAAGTGTTCCCACTTCCTGGGAAGATAGAATTTTTTCAAATCTCGCTTTTTCTACATTTAAAATTTTACCTTTTAGGGGGAGAATTGCTTGTGTTCTTCTGTCTCTACCTTGTTTGGCAGAACCACCAGCAGAGTCTCCTTCCACTAAAAAAATTTCTGATTCAGCAGGGTCTTTGGTTTGACAATCACTTAGCTTCCCTGGAAGGCCGGCTATATCTAAAGCCCCTTTTCGACGAGTCATTTCACGTGCTTTTCTAGCAGCATCACGGGCCCTAGAGGCATCAAAAATTTTCCCAATAATGATTTTAGCTTCTGCAGGGTTTTCAAGAAGATATTCACTTAACTTCTCACTTACAGAGGACTCAACTGGCGCCCTAACTTCAGATGAAACTAACTTGTCTTTCGTTTGTGAGGAAAACTTAGGGTCTGGAACCTTGATTGACAATATAGCGGTCAAACCTTCTCGAGTGTCTTCACCAGTAATAGCGGCCTTTTCTTTTTTTGCTAAGCCTGAAGCATCTATAAAGTTATTAAGGGTTCGCGTTAATGCTGCCCTTAAGCCAGCAAGATGCGCCCCACCATCTCTTTGTGGAATGTTGTTAGTGAAGCAATATACACTTTCGTTATATGAGTCGCTCCACTGAAGTGCCACGTCAACGGAAATATCGTCTTTCTCTGTAGAAATTGAAATAATATCATTATGGATTGGGTTTTTAGACTTGTTTAAGTGTTCTACAAAAGCCTTAATGCCCCCCTCATAAACAAAAACATCTTTTTGATCAGTGCGCTCATCATTAATTTCAATATGCACGCCTGAATTTAGAAAAGACAATTCACGCAATCTGTTTGACAAAGTTTCAAACTTAAAAACTGTTTCAGCGAAAATTTCAACACTTGGTTTGAAGTGAATTGTTGTGCCTGTTTTGTCTGATTTTCCTATGGTTTTAATTGATGACGTTGGAACACCAAGCAAATAGTCCTGCTCATAGCTTTCACCAGACCTATGAATGGTTAGCTTTAATGTTTCAGAGAGCGCGTTAACAACAGAAACACCCACCCCATGAAGACCGCCAGAAACCTTATACGAGTTATCATCAAACTTACCACCTGCATGCAGCACAGTCATAATAACTTCAGCTGCAGATATTCCTTCCTCTGGGTGAATATCAACCGGAATTCCGCGACCGTCATCTGTTACTGAAATAGAGTTGTCGTCATGTATTACAACTTCTATTTTTGAGCAGTGACCAGCAAGGGCTTCATCGATTGAATTATCAACAACTTCAAACACCATATGATGTAAACCAGTACCATCATCTGTGTCACCAATATACATTCCAGGGCGCTTTCTTACTGCGTCTAAACCCTTTAAAACTTTAATATTGGAGGCTTGGTATTCTTCAGTCATAAATGCCCTTTATAAAATGAATTTATTATACCACGGGTATCAACTTTATCGATAAATCATACAACATTTTTCACCTTGTTGTAATAGTAAATTTATATCTTATGCGCTAACAATAATTCCATTTTTAATGTGGTAGATGTTCGTTTTTTTTGGGTCTAAAGGAAGTTCTTTATTTCCAATATCGGTTATAAATATTTGGATATTTAGGTTTGTTAAAAAATCAAGTATTGAGTTAATTTTTTTTTGATCTAACTCAGAAGAAATGTCATCAATTAGAACAACTGGGTCAGAGTTTTCTTTGGCTAAAACAAGCACTTGAAGCATCCAAAAAACAATAGATAGTTTTTTTTGTTCGCCCCTTGAAAGAAACCCTTCGTTTTTTTTATTTAAGTAAAAATCAACGGTTGCTCTATGGGGGCCATATCCCAGATGTTTTGTTCTTATAAAAGAATCTTTGTTATTTTGAAGGTACGTAATAATTTCGTTTTGGTTCAGGCCGTCTACGTCTTTTATCCACCCTGTTTGTAATTTAAACGCAAGGTTTTTTGTTGACTCAATAAAGCTCTCTAGTTTTTGTAAGGAGCTTTCTTCAAGTATTTTGACAAGTTTTTGTATATAGTTTGTTCTTGCTTGAGATATTTCAACAGACAAAAAAGAAAGCTGTGAAAGCCACTCATCAAGCTGGTTTTGATTTTTACCTGCCAGGATTGCGTTTATATTTTTTAGAGTTTTATTGTAAGACTTATATGTTTTTAATATTTCTTTGTTGTCGTGAAAAACCCCCCAATCTAGATAGGATCTTTTTAATTTTGGCGTTCCTCCAACCACAAAACCTCTGTCCGGAGAAATAATTTGAGTTGGTAGGCGTTGACTTAAAAGACTGTTGCTTGAAATTTTTTCATCGCCAACTAAGATGGTGCTTTTATGTTTAGATTTGTTGAGGGTTATTTTCTCACCATCTATTATTGCGTTTATTTGGACAAGCTCTTCCTCAAACGGGATAACGTCTTTAATGTTTTTTGTTTTAAAGGATCGGTTGTGTCCTAGATAGTATAAAGACTCTATAAAGTTTGTTTTTCCCTGACCATTAGAACCAAGAACTAAATTAATGTTTTTGTTGGGTTCTAAATATTGATTGTTTAGATTTCTAAATCTTGCGACATGTAGTTTCTCAATTATTGCCATTTAATGTTTTTGGCTATATTCTCATTGGCATAATTATGTATTGATAACTTTCATCGCCCATGGCGCTTAGTAGACAAGATTTGTTTTCCCCTCCAGGTATAACCATGTTGACTTCCTTGGAAGTTAGTTTTTCTAATACAGAGATTAGGTAGTGAATATTAAAAGCAATTTCAAGCTCTTTTTCTTGTTTTGTAACCTCTATTTGAGTTTCTGCTCTTCCTCTTTCTGAGTGTGAAAAAATACTTAATTTATCGTCTCTAAAAACTAGTTTTACTCCCTTCGTTCTTTCGTCAACAAAAATTGAAGCTTGTTGCAGGCTTGAGAGAAAATCGGCTCGATCTATGACTATTGTATTGCTAAAGTCTGTAGGCATAACCTGCTTATAATTTGGAAAATTTCCATCAATCAAACGACTAATAATTTTTGTGTTCGTATCTATTAGTGAAAAATAATTATCTGACAAATGAATTTCCGCCATATCTTGGGCGCTTTTATTTAAAAGCTTAGTAAGCTCTAGAACGGCTTTCCTTGGAAGAATTACTGTTTTTCTTTCTTCTAGGTTGTTACTTTGCTTAACCTCACCAATTGAAAGCCTATGTCCATCTGTTGCTACAACTGTTAAAGAGTCTTTGTTTAATTCAAAAAATAGTCCGTTTAAGTAGGCCCTAATATCTTGATTTCCCATAGAAAAACTTGTGTTCTCAATCAATTCTTTTAGTGACTCTTGTTTAATTTTTATTACACTTGTGTTTTGTGTTTTAGGAAGCGCTGGAAAGTCTAAATGATTGAATGTGTTAAGTTCAAATGTATTTTTATTTGCGTTTAGATAAACTTTATTTTCTTCAATTTTAAATTTAATCTTAGTTTTTTCTGGAAGTTTTCTTACTATGTCTATTAGGTCTTTTGCATATATAGTGAACGTTACCTCGGTTTCACTTTTTATTTCACTAGATGCGCTTATTTCAAGCTCCATATCGGTAGTTGTAAGGGTTAAGGTTTTGTTTTTTAATTGAATCAAAACATGTGAGAGTATTGGAAGGGTTTGTTTTTTTTCAACAACTCCAATCACGGTTTGTAATGGTTCAATTAATTCTTCAACGCTTAGTTCAGTGTTCATAGGTTGCCTATCTTTATAAATTAATTATTATTATTATTAGTGAACATACTTTCTGTTAATTTCTATTTTTTTCTCATTAAAATCAAAGGCATAAGGGGTGTATATCTTGTTAGTATCTACAGCCTTATTTTTACACTATTGTTAGTTATTGTTCCAATTATAAGATGTTTTGATTCTTATCAACAGCTCAACTATCAATTTTTTGTTTATATGTTAGTAATTTTAATTGTAATATTTTCAATATCGTTTTTGATCTCTTCGTTTGTGTTCAAAAGCCCTTTAAGCTTTTCACAAGAATACAAAACTGTAGAGTGGTCTCTGTTTCCAAAATTTTGACCTATTTTTGCTAGCGACAATGATGTTAGTTCGTGACACAAGTAGATCGCCATTTGTCTTGCTTTGACTAAATGTTGTTTTCGTGAATTTGAAATTAAATCAGAAACTGTTATTCCGTAATATTTACTAACTGTTTTTTGGACCTCGTTTACTTCAATAATAAGTTTTTTTGGCTTAATAAGATCACCAAGCGCACCCTCTACAACATCCTTAGTTATATACGAATGGTCTATTTGGGAAAAGTCTACGAAAGCTTTAAGCTTTAGAAGCGCCCCTTCAAGGTCCCTAACATTTGACACAACATGGCTCGCAATAAAAAGTGCGATATCTTCACTAAGGTTTAGTGATATTTGAGGGTTTTGAGATTTCTTTAACAAGATAGCTGCCCTCATTTCTAGTTCTGGTGGCGAAAGCTGTAAATTTAACCCTTGAGAAAAACGAGTTTTAAGCCTATTTTCGAGATCTTTAATATTTTTAGGGGGTTGGTCACACGTAAAAATGATTTGTTTTTTTGTGCTAAACAAAAAATTAAAAATATGAAAAAACTCTTCTTGTGATTTATCTTTCCCAGCTATTAGGTGAATATCGTCAACCAACAACAAGTCGGCAGATTGATAAAAAAGTTTAACATTTTCTATTGTATTGTGCCGAAGGCTGGTTGTAATGTTTCTTACAAAATCCATTAACGGAACATATATAATTTTAGTATTTGGATTTTTTTCTAGGGCTAAGTGTCCTGCAGCCTGCATTAAATGAGTTTTTCCAAGGCCAGACTCACCATAAATAATAAAAGGGTTGTATGGGGAAGCGCCAATCTTCTCCGCAATTTGTCTGCTTGCTAGAGCGGCTACTTGATTGGCGCTTCCTAAAACCAGGCTCTCAAAAGTATATTCTGGGAACAGTGGAGTTGTGTGATGTTTTGTTTGAGCCGCGCTTTTTTTACTCGAATCAACAACCCCAAATCTAACTTTTAGTTTCCGATCAAACTCTGACACCGCTAAAACAATTGCAGCCTCAAGATTTTTGTGATTGTTGATATATTTAAGAGCAGATGCACTAGGGGCATATAGGTAAAGTGTCTCGTTTCTTTCGGCTGCTTTTAGGGGTTTAACCCATACACTGAACTCACCTAATGGTAGTGTATTTTTTAGGGATTCTAGGCACTGGACCCAAGTTTGAGACATAAGAAAGAAAGGTTAAATAGGAAAACAATATGCCAATGATACCTGTAATAAGCCTAAAGATGATTAAAGCCTTTGTTAGAATAAACTGATATTTAGCCCTTTAGATTTGTTGTTTTCTATTAACTTCATATCTATATAATTTAGATAATAAATTTGATCTTCAAACACCTGAAAACTGGAAAAAATGACACATGAAAAATAACCCATATAGTAGACTTTTTGAGCCTGTTAGGATTGGCCCTGTTGTTACAAAAAATCGCTTTTATCAAGTTCCTCATTGTTGTGGTATGGGACACCAAAGGCCGCAAGCTCACGCAGCAATGAGGGCTCTAAAAGCAAAAGGCGGCTGGGGCGTTGTCAGCACAGAGGAGACAGAAATCCATCCAAGCTCAGACCTTTCCCCATATGTAGAACAAAGAATCTGGGACAAAAGAGATATTCCAGCATTACGCCTTATGACAGAAGCAGTTCATGAGCATGGCGCTCTTGCGGCGATAGAGTTAGCCCACAATGGAAATCATGCTGCCAACCTATATTCAAGGCTTCCTGCTATTTCACCCGTAAGCCAGTCAATAGACCTTATTTATCCCAAGCAAACTACGCGAATGAGTAAAAAAGATATTGCTGAGTTCAGGGCTTGGCACCGAAGGGCAGCGATAAATGCCAAGGCTGCTGGGTTTGATATTATTTATGTCTATGCTGGCCATGGGATGACACTTACTCAAGAGTTTCTCCTTCCAGAAATTAACAACCGGACTGATGAGTATGGCGGCAGCATTGAAAATCGCGTTCGTTTGACACGAGAATTATTGGAAGAGACTAAAGATGCTGTTGGAGACACATGTGCGGTTGCTTTTAGGTTTGCCGTTGACGAGCTTAAGGGTAAAGATGGAATGCAGTTCTTCGAAGAAGGTAGAGCTGTAGTTGAAATGCTGGCAGAGATTCCTGATCTATGGGACGTTAATGTTTCTGATTGGGCCAACGACTCTCAAACTTCTCGTTTTGAGCCAAATGAGGGATACCAAATCCCATATGTTGAGTTTGTAAAAAGTATAACAACAAAACCAGTAGTTGGTGTTGGAAGGCTTACTTCTCCAGACTTAATGGTCAGCCTTATTGATCGCGGAGCTTTAGATCTTATTGGCGCAGCGAGACCTTCAATAGCAGACCCCTATCTTCCCAACAAAATAAAAGCTGGAAACACCGATCAAATAAAAGAATGTATCGGCTGCAATATTTGTGTTTCAAGTGACAATTTTTCAGTGCCAATTCGATGTACTCAAAACCCTACTATGGGAGAAGAGTGGAGAAGAGGCTGGGACCCGGAATCAATTAAACCTAAAAAGACAGACCAAAAAGTGCTTGTTGTTGGATCTGGCCCATCCGGATTAGAGTGCACTTTACAACTGGCAAGGCGCGGCTATCATGTAACTTTGGCTGAGGCAGACAATAAGTTAGGAGGCAGGGTGATTTTTGAAGCTGGCCTCAAAGGGCTTTCTGCCTGGAAGCGAGTTGCTGACAACAGGCTTTATGAGATACAACAAAAAAATAATATAGAAATCTACAAAGAAAGTGAATTAACTTTTTCACATATCAATGAACTTGGAATAAATAATATATTCTTAGCTACCGGCTCTAGTTGGCGAAAAGACGGCGTTGGAAGAAGTAGAAGAAAACCAATTCAAGGCATGGAGTCGCTTAATGTGCTTACCCCAGAAGAGGCAATAAAAGACAGTAAAAACTTAAAAGGTCCTGTTGTTGTTTACGATGATGAGCAAGGATACTTGGGCGGGGTTGTTGCAGATCATTTGAGCTCTGATCATCATGAGGTAATTTTTATCACCCCTGCAGGCATAGTGTCTCCGTGGACGGAGTCAACCTTAGAGCAAAAGAGGGTTCAAAAATCACTGCTTCTTAATGGTGTTAATATTATTTGCAATAAGTCTATAGACAAGGCTGAAGGTCAAAGTCTTAATCTCCAATGTGTGTTTACTGGAGAGATAACACACGTTAAGTGTTCAGCAATAGTGATGGTTACAGAGCGCATTCCAAATACAACGCTTTACGATCAGTTGATAGAGCAAAACAATAGCATTGAAGGCGGCAAAAGAAAACACATCCAGTTAATAGGCGATGCTGAGTCGCCTGGCTTGATAGCAGACGCAGTTTTTTTAGGCCACCTTGCTGCGCAAAATTTTGAGGAGCCAGAGCAAGAAATACAAAAGGCTATGTTTATGCGCGAAATGCCAAGCCTTAAGTAAAGACAACACAGGGGAGGGTTAAAGCCTATTTCGCAATTGATTTTGTGCTTGTTTTAGAGTAACATTGCCCTCTTTTTGTATGGGCTTAAAAGTATGCGTAAAACGATTATTGCTGGAAACTGGAAAATGAACGCTAATAAAGGCTCTGTTAAGAGTTTAATTGGCGGAATATTGTCTGGGATGGACGGCGTTAATTCAGAGGTTTTGGTTTGCGTTCCTTTTCCATACTTGTCCCAGGTCGAGTCTTTAATAGATGGTAGTAATTTAAAACTTGGCGCTCAGAACCTCAATATAAACTCATCAGGCGCATTCACTGGTGAAGTCAGTGCGGACATGATAAAAGACTTTGGCGCTAAACACGTTATCGTTGGACACTCTGAAAGACGAAGCCTATACGGCGAAACAAGCTCGGTTGTAGCAGAAAAAACTAAAGCCGCATTAGACTCTGGATTGACCCCACTTTTATGTGTTGGAGAGTCTTTAGAGCATAGAGAGGCTGGAAAAACTGAGGCGGTTGTTGAGGAGCAGCTTAATGCTGTTATTGAGCTTATTGGAATTGATTCTTTTCATAATATTATTGTAGCTTATGAGCCAGTATGGGCCATAGGAACAGGCATGACAGCAACACCAGAACAAGCACAAGCAGTGCATTTATTTATACGAAACCTTTTAGGCGAGAGTAGTGAAAAGATTGCTCAAAAAACACCTATACTATATGGTGGAAGTATGAATGCAGGCAATGCTATGGAGCTAATTTCTTGTCCAGATATTGATGGTGGGCTAATTGGCGGAGCTGCACTTAAAGCAGAAGATTTTTTACAAATATGTAAGGCAGGTTAAATATGACATTTCAAATAATTTTAGTAATTCATGTGTTATTAGCTCTTGGTCTAGTTGGGCTAATATTAATACAACATGGAAAGGGAGCAGATGCGGGCGCTGCATTTGGTTCTGGAGCAGCAGGCTCAGTTTTTGGAGCTAGAGGCGCGCATTCATTTTTATATAAATTAACTGCAGTCTTGGCTATTGGTTTTTTTGTAACCAGCATAAGTCTTGCGTACTTTGCTTCAAATGAAAGGTCAGCAACAGAAACAGACCAAAGCATTATGTCCCAGACAACAATGAGTGATGATGGGTTTGATTCAGACGAAAGCGAAATTCCAAGCAATTAATTAAAGCCGTCGTGGTGAAATTGGTAGACACGCAGCCTTGAGGGGGCTGTAGCGCAAGCTGTGACGGTTCGACTCCGTCCGACGGCACCAAATCTAGTTGTTTTCATTCGAGCGTTATTCAAACAGCCCCTCAATGTTGTTATGTACAATCATCACTCTTTCTTAATTTCGATTTAATGAAGCTTACAAATACAAAAGTACTTAAAGGAATAGGCTTAATGCTTCTAGGAATGTCAATTGTTCCTTTTTTGGACATCTTTGCCAAACTCCTAAGTGAAGACTATCCAGTAACACAAGTCACGTGGACGCGATTTTTTTTCCACGCTATTTGGTTGTTGCCAATGATAATCTGGCAAAAAGTTAAGCTGTTTTCGGTTCCTGAAAAGCCTAGTCTTCAGTTTTTAAGGGGCCTGATGCTTACTCTAGCAACACTTTTCTTTTTTGCAGCTATTGTAACCAACGATATCCCAGAAGCGCTTACGCTTTTATTTATCTCACCCCTTGTTGTTGCAATCCTTTCGCCTTTTATTTTAGGAGAGCGTTTCGATTTATTTATTGGTGTTGGTGTTTTAATAGGGTTTATAGGTGTTATTGTGGTTCTTCAGCCTGATAGTGAGCAGTTTGATCCGACTTTATTATTTGCCTTAGTCGCAGGATTTTGCTATGCCCTTTATATTATCATAACTAAAAAACTATCTTTTCGTGCGCCACCAGTTTTGACCTTGTTTTATTCTGCAATCGTGGGCCTGCTGATAATGACCCCACTAGCAGCAATTCATTGGGTAATGCCTGATTTAAAAGCGGTATTAATGGGTGCTGCAATGGGTTTTTTTGCTGCAACTTCCCACTTTATGATTATTAAAGCTTTTGAATTTGCGAGCGCCTCAGAGCTAAGCCCCTTTAATTATTTTGAGATCGTAGTTGCTATTATTTTGAGCTATTTAATTTTTGGTTTTATGCCAAATATTCAAGCGATTATTGGATTAATTATCATTATTCTTAGTGGCCTTTATGTCTCTTGGCGAGCAATGAAAAATAATCAAGACCAAGAAAGTAAACCAAAAGCTATCATAGAGCCGCTATAAAAAAGCTCATCTAACTCTTGAGACTCTATCTTTAGAATTCCAACTTTACCCTTTAATGTCTAACATATAATATGCAGGCTTTAAGTTTCGTATGAAGCCCCTATATACTCAATATTGCAACTAACTTTAAAATAAAATGAATTGGCGAACAAAAACTGAAGCAAAAATAGAGGTATTTTCTGATTGGCTTTTTGAAAACGCAAAGAAAACAATACTAGTTATTTTTCTTCTTGTGGCGGCTCTTGGCTCGCAACTACCATCTTTGAAGATTGATACAACTACCGAAGGGTTTTTACACAAGACTGACCCAATGCGAGTTGAGTACGACATATTTAGAGATCAGTTTGGTAGAGACGAAAAGCTAATGATCGCTGTTAAAACTGGAAACATTTTTGATTTAAATTTCTTAAAGAAGCTTGACAGCTTCCATGACGCGCTAGAGAGCGAACTTCCAAATATTAAAGGGGTTGACTCTCTAATAAACGCTAGAAACACCTACGGTATTGAGGGAGAGCTAATTGTCGAGCCTTTAATTGATAGCCCTCCAGAAACCGAAGAAGCCCTATTCAAACTTAAGGAAATAGTCACCAGTAATAGTCTTTACGAAAACTCGCTTTACAGCGAAGACTTTACAATGACTACTGTTACGATAGACACAGAAACATATTCGAATAAAGGGCTATCGAATGAGCCAGATAGTTTAGAGTTTGATGACGGCCTAGAGTTTGATGACGGCCTAGAGTTTGATGACGGCCTAGAGTTTGATGATGATAGCTTAGGCGGACAGAGGGTGTATTTAACCGATGCCGAGAACGACGAAATAATTGCAAAAACTCAGCTCATCATGCAGCGTTTTGATGGAGAAGATTTTAAAATATACTTATCAGGCTCGGCGGCAATTGCGGGAATTTTTAAACAAGCCTTAATGAACGATTCAGTTGTCTTTATTAGCTTGATGATGGTCGTTATCATGGTTGTCTTATTTGCTCTATTTAGGCGAATTTCAGGAGTTATATTGCCATTGGCTTGTGTATCTCTTACGCTTATAACCACCGTCTCGTTAATGTCGGTATTTTCAGCCCCCTTTACAATGGCCACCCAAATTATGCCAACCTTTTTGTTGGCAGTTGTAACCAGCGCATCTATCCATTTACTGGCTGTTTTTTATAAGGACTTTGCTACAACAAATGACAAAAAAACCTCTCTTAGATATGCAATGGGTCATTCGGGCCTGGCAATTATAATGACGTCTATTACTACTGCCGTTGGCTTGTGGTCTTTCTCTTTTTCTGGAGTTGCGCCCGTAGCCGATCTTGGTATTTTTGCGAGTAGCGGTGTAATGATTGGCCTAGTATTTACTCTTGTCTTTTTGCCTGCTTTAATATCAATAACTAAGGTTAGCGCGCTTAGTACGAGTACTGATAAAGACGGCCAAACTCTAATGGACAGAGTCCTTATTGGAATAAGTGTATTTGCAACTGGACGCCCTAAGCTCATAGTTTCAGTAAGCACTGTGTTGATAATTTGTGCGGCTATAGTTGCAGCACAGCTAAGGTTCTCACATTTTCCGCTCCAATGGCTTCCTGAGGACAACTTTGCACGCATTGCAACTGAGGCAGTAGATGAAAATCTGAAGGGCTCCCTTACGCTTGAAGTTGTTATTGATACTGGAGAAACAAATGGCCTTTATAACCCAGAGCTTTTAAGGGTGATTGATGATGTTTCCCAAAATATCAATTCCATCTCAACAGGAAATATGTTTGTTGGTAAAGTTATTAGTTATATTGACGTTATTAAGGAAACAAATAGAGCGCTTAATGAAAATCGTGAAGAGTATTATGCTATTCCTGACGATCCTGACTTGATTGCCCAGGAATTTTTGCTTTTTGAAAGCAGTGGTAATGATGACCTTTCGAGCCTTGTAGATGCAAATTACTCTAAAGCTCGGCTAACATTAAAAACCCCTTTTATTGACTCACTCGAGGCCAATATTTTTATAGATAGTGCCCAGGTCTACCTAGATCAAAAGTTTGGCCCTCTTGCTAAAGTTACTTTTACAGGTATTGGAACTTTGATGACCGTAACTTTTGAAGAGGCAATCTATAGTAGTGCGTTTAGTTATGTCCTTGCATTTTCGTTGATTACTATTCTTATGGTGCTATTAATAGGCAATTTAAAAATTGGCCTTATTAGTATGATTCCAAATATTTTGCCTATAATTTTTCTTTCAACAATTATGGTTATCTTTAAAATGCCTCTTGATATGTTCACTTTATTAATTGGCGCAATAGCACTTGGGCTTGCTGTTGACGATACCGTTCACTTTATGCATAACTTTAGAAGATATGAGCTTAAATATAATGATGTTGATAAGGCGGTAAGGCTTACATTGCTTGGTACTGGAAGAGCCATTACTTTGACATCTATAGTTCTTGCCCTTGGCTTCCTTGTGCTGACTTTTTCTCAAATGAATAACATGTTTGACTTTGGTGTTTTAACAGCTAGTGCAATTTTAGTTGCTGTGTTGGCAGACTTTTTCTTGATGCCTGCAATAATGAAGTTAATTATTAAAGACAAGACCAGCATGTAAATATTGTAAATATTGTAAATTTTAATTATAAAAAAAGGCGCCTCAGGCGCCTTTTTTTGAAGAGTTTTATTTAGCCTTGGGCCTGAGCCATAACCTCTTTAACAAAATTATCTTCTTTTTTCTCTATACCTTCACCAACTTCATACCGAATAAAAGACTCAACTTCTGAACCTTTAGATTTCACTAAAGCGCCAACGGTAGTGTCGGGGTCTTTAACAAAAGATTGGCCATAAAGAGTAACTTCATTGACAAATTTTTTCATTCTGCCAACGATCATTTTTTCAATAATATTATCAGGCTTGCCACTTTCTTTCGCTTGCTCAATAAAAATTGCTTTTTCTCTTTCAAGAAGCTCAGGTGAGAGCTGGTCTTCACTTACACATTCGGGCTTTGAGGCTGCAATATGCATAGCAACATCTTTTGCAAGCTCTGCATCATTTGATGACAACACTGTAAGTACAGCAATTCTCTCGCCGTGCTTGTATGCGCCTAAAACACCGCTTTCAGTGCTGACAATTTGAACTCTTCTAACTGAAACATTTTCACCAATTTTAGCAATTATTTCTTCTCTAGCCTGGTCAACAGTAATGCCCGAGTCTAGTTTTTGCTCTGAAAAAACTTCAACAGATTCTGGTTTATTTTTTAACGCCAGGGCGCCTAAAGTATCAACAAACTCAATAAAAGCCGAGCCCTTAGTTACAAAGTCTGTTTCAGAGTTAACTTCAAGAATTGCAGCATGCATCTTATCTTCACTGATAGTAACGTTTACAAGCCCTTCAGAGGCCACACGTCCAGCTTTTTTTGCAGCTTTTGCTGCTCCAGATGCGCGCATTAAATCAATTGCTGCCTCCAAATCTGCATTGGTCTCAACTAATGCTTTTTTGCAGTCCATCATGCCTGCACCAGTTCTTTCTCTTAGTTCTTTAACTAAAGCGGCTGTAATTGCCATAATTTGTCTCCTATATATACTCTGTATAGCTATTTATTCAGTATCTGTCTTCTTAGCAGCAGGCTTCTTTTCTTCAGCAGCAGCTTCAGTCTTAGCAGCAGGCTTCTTAGCGGCAGGCTTCTTAGCAGCAGGCTTCTTAGCAGCAGGCTTCTTTTCTTCAGTAGCAGCTTCAGTCTTAGCAGCAGGCTTCTTTTCTTCAGTAGCAGCTTCAGTCTTAGCAGCAGGCTTCTTTTCTTCAGTAGCAGCTTCAGTCTTAGCAGCAGGCGCAGATTTCTTAACTGCAGCTTTGGTTTCTACGATTGAAGCTTTAGCCTCTAGTATCGCATTAGCAATTTCTCTAGCATAATAACCAATTGCTCTTATTGAGTCATCATTTCCGGCTATAACATAATCAATTCCTTCGGGGCTGTGATTTGTGTCAACAACACCAATAATTGGAAGTTGTAAAGTATGAGCTTCACGAACAGCATTCTTTTCATGACCAATATCAACTACAAAAATAACATCAGGAATGCTGCCTAAGTCTTTAATTCCACCAAGACTTCTTTCAAGTTTTTCTTGCTCTCTAGTCATAATGAGCGCTTCTTTTTTTGTAAACTGGGAAAAGTTTTCTTCTGCAAGAAATTCAAGATCCTTAAGACGCTTAATAGAGGCTTTAATAGTTTTGTAATTTGTCATCATGCCGCCTAACCAGCGATGGTTGACATAAGGCATTCCACATCGAATTGCCTCTTCTTTAATAATGTTGCTTGCTGCTCTCTTTGTACCAACAAAAAGGATTGACCCACCAGCAGCAGCAGTTTTGCTAGCAAAGTTGAGCACATCATTGAATTGTGGTAGGGTTTTTTCTAGGTTAATTATGTGAACACCATTTCGTGTTCCGTAGATAAAAGGCTCCATTTTTGGATGCCAAAAACGAGACCTGTGACCAAAATGAACACCTGCCTCTAACATTTTTTTCATTGACGCTTTCGCCATATT
>Ga0209709_10000927_pt1 | contig 27588 bp, 21 predicted proteins | sample ArcticOcean_MG_C_2_FD_187435 | JGI IMG/M metagenome (GOLD analysis project Ga0209709, IMG submission 187435) | Marine microbial communities from western Arctic Ocean - ArcticOcean_MG_CB4_136 (SPAdes) (version 2) | ecosystem: Environmental > Aquatic > Marine > Oceanic | place: Arctic Ocean...
TTAATTTTTCCCGTATTTCATCTATAGAATTTTTAGTTTCATTGATGACTTTTCTTATGTCTTCATCAGTTCTTTTTGATTCCACTTTTATCCCATGCTGAATAAAATGCCAAACCAATGTCACGGATTTTATATTTTCAACCTCTGCCATAAGGCCAATTTGGTATAATGCTAATTGATGGTCTTTGTCTGCAGCCTTTTGAGATAAAGCACGTTTTCCTGTTTTATAATCATGAATCTCCCAATTGCCTTTACCATCATGATCAACCCGATCAACAATACCTTTTATTTTATAATTTTTATCATCGTCCAAAAAAAATACCATTTCGTGCTCATTTGCCAGCACTGGTTCACCAAAAGGATGATTAAGCCTGTAAAAACGCGCGATGCATTCTTCTCCCAAATAAAAATAATCCCGGGCAGTTTTATTCTGATAAACGATGGCAACGCGCTTATGCCACTTTTCTTTCCAAAGGGATTTATGAACTTTTAGTATTTCATCCACCACTGGAATCACACCTGATTTAACCAGCTCGTACAGGTATTCGATAGATTCATGGACTCGTTTTCCTAGAAATGCTTCAATTCCTTCATCCTTTTTATATATTTGATCAATATACCTGAATTTGAACTGTGCTGGACATTTCTTAAATGACTGAATACCGCTATGGGAAAAGCGTTCAAGAATCATAGCCCTGCTCCCAAAAATGGAGTTTCCAATCGAAAATCCCCAAAACCATTCATATCCTTAAATATGAATTGTTTACTGATTTTATAATAGCTCCACGTTTGATATAATGCAGACGTGGACGTTGATGAATGTGTTCGCTGGATTTCATCTGGTGGACCAAAAAGGACGTAGATCATTCCACGATCCGTTTCCCATCCAGGTTGCCAAGCATCAAAGTGTTCGTTTGCATACCAAACACGGCCATAATATTCTTCCATCAGTTCATTATATTCTGTTTCAGGTGTTGGATCTCTACTCTTCCAAAACAAATAAAATAGCTGTTCCTTATCCTTTTTTGATTTCTTTTTTAATTGAAGTCGTTCATCATTAGTCATCACATACTTCATTTGCCTTAGTGCCAGATCAATATTATAAACATAATTAGATATGCCTGGTTTATAGGTTGAAAATGCGGTCTTTTTTATATCAGTTGAGCCATTTTGAGTCAGCACGATTTTAAAATCATTTTTCAAAGACTTTAACTGATTGGCTGGGATAAATATATTTTCGTTGAAATATCCTAAGTCCCCGTATCCTGAAAATTGCATCATAAGTGAATCTATGGTAGTTCCATTTGATAAATAAATATCCACATCAAATTCACCAGAATCAACAAACCCGGATACCTTTAAGTCTATACCATCCCCTATTTCTCGGACTCTAAATCCGTTTGTGGGAATTTTCCCTGTTTCAAACCCCCAATCTCCTTCCAGGTTTAATAAAAATATCGGAGGCATAAGTACGGGTAACTTAGAATATGCTTTAAAATTTAGTTTCTTTACTCGGATACCCTTTTTCCGCGTGTCATTATCCTGTAACTCTCCAATGACTTCATACTTTCCACCGATAGGAATAGTAATAGTCGAATAATGTTTTCGATTTTTTTTACCAGATTTTGTAAAGGAATAATTACTGACCTTGATGGTATCTGTCCAAACCTGATGCCCTAAATCTTCACTGCTTTCCCCTCTCATTCCAATGGATGCCTGATATCCACTTTTGAACTCATCTTTATCTTTCACAAACTGAAGTGAATAAAAGGGAATTTCGATAAAAGTGACAACTTTAATTGAATCTGAATGAATCGCCTCCGCAAATGGGACCAAAGCAAATTTTTCAACATTTGAATTCTTCTTTTTTGATCGCCCAATACTTTGGCCATTCAAGTTGCTACTTAACACAACTAAAATGAATATAATAATATTTTTAATCACAGATCCCTTTTCCATTTGAATTTTACCAAACCTTGAGATGAGCCAAGCCAAAGCGTTTTTCCATTTAAATTCATTGCATTAACCTGCCCAATAAAAGGGAATGAATATTCCCGTGTAAACCCTGTTTTTTTATTGATCCGAACTAACCCGTTTTCGGTGCCAAGAAAAATATGTTTTTGATTAACAGTAAGAGAATAGACAGTCTTTGCATGATATATAGTGGACGGGAAAATAAGTTCCCAAATACGTTCTTTCAAGTCAAATTTAGCAATACCCATCTCACACACCACATATACTACACGTTCAAATTCTTTTATTGCTGTAATTCGATTCATTAATTCCGGGAAATCTTTTCTACCAATATCCTTTGCCTGCCTAATCTGGGGGTTCTGTTGGTTAAATACAAATACACCGGATCTGGAACCTATCCAAATATCATCATCTACACCTTCGATATCATAAACAGGGATATTAAAAAAAAGATTTTCAATCCCAATGGGAGATTCTCGCCGAGTTACTCGTTCAATTCGTCGAAGGCCAACAGATGAAGCGATCCAGATATAACTGGAATCACCATGTACATCCCAAATTACCCCAGATGGTACGCCACGCTCCTCTCCTAAAGTGCGCCAGTAATCATCTTTCATATCATAAACCAATATTATTCCCTTTCCACCAGCCCAAAGTTCACCATCGGAGACATGTATCGAATATACAGGAGTTGGGCTCATATTGATCGTCCCTTCAAATTCATAAACAAAGGATTCATTAGATTGTGGGTTTAGCCATGAAACACCCTTGGATGAAACGAAATCAGAACTCCCAATCCATAAGGCATTTCCATCATCAAATAAGCCAACGACATCCGTATTAGAGATATCCAGTTTCATGGGGAAAAATGTTTCCATGGTTGTAGTACCATGGAAAAAGGTTCCATCTCCACTGCCAGCAAATACATTACCATGACGTGCTATCAAGCCAGTGGTGATTTCTACCCTACGGCCTAAATGGTCAATAAACTCATCTCCGTTAAGAATCCAACCATCCATAGCGGAATAATTCATGAATATTTCATGAAGATTGGATTGCCCAACATATTGTCCACTGCTCCAATGAATATCTAATTCGTCCGGCGTTGGATAAATCCCTACTAAAATACCGGAAGAGTGATCCAGCTTTACATAAGACGATCTTGCCTGAAGCCAAATATAATTGGCGCTGGATCCAATGCGATTAATCCTATCATTTCGTGAAAGTCCTAAATTTTGAAGTTCTTTGGCATACCAATCACCTTCTCTAGAAAATGAATATTGCACATAGTGCGGTGATGCAACCCAGATCAGTCCTGTACCCAAATCAAAATGGGTGGCTGTCACTTGATTATCTTTAAGTCCTTGAGCAGTAGTAATGGGCTCTTCAAAATTATTACTATATAAATTGAACCGTTTTAACCCGCCCATTTCAGTGCCAATATACGCAAAAGTGAATCCTTCCGTGATAGATGATATAGAACCAGCGCCCCGGTACAAAACCCAATCAAATGGGCGAAACCGCGAATCGGGTTGGCCGTTCAGTTGAGAAAGTTGAGTAAAGAATAGAAAAAAGATTAGGGAACGAAATATCATTCAATTGAAACTCAATCATGATGATGATTAACAATTTCCATCAAAGAATTCGTATCAATTGGAACCACACCAACTTCCTCACAAACTCTTCCAGCAGCTAAATTGGCAAGCCAGGCAGAATCATTTGGAGGAGAACCGCATACATCGCTCAAAGCAAAAGTAGCAATGACCGTATCTCCTGCACCAGACACATCATGAATAGCCCTGGCTTTCGTATCAATCTGGTAAAACTTATCTTTCGAAAAAAGAGACATCCCTTTTTCTCCTTGCGTCACCATGAGCAAGTCAAATGCATGTTGCGAACGAAAAGATTCGCCTGCTTTTTCTAAATCGGTTTCATCATCTATTTCGGTAAAAAATTCTGATAAATTTGGCTTAAACAAGCGAGCACCAGAATAAAATGAAAAATGCTGCTTCTTTGGATCAACATAAACTGGTAAAGATTTCTCACGAGTTTGGTCCATGATCCATTGAATAAGACCTTTTGTAAAAACACCCTTATTGTAATCTTGTAGGATTACACCATCTATATCATCAAGTGAATTTGAGATAGCCTGTTTGAGCGATTCTATTGTCTCATGAGAAGGTGCAGTAATATTTTCCCTATCTAATCTCACCACCTGTTGCCCTTGTGCAATAATCCGGGTTTTTACAATGGTTTTCCGTTGAACTTCGGCCAATAAATGACAGGAAATTCCATCGTCCTCCGACAGGATAGATTTAAGCTGTTTCCCGCTGTCGTCCATCCCGACCAATCCAATGAGAGTTACCTTTCCTCCCAGTCCATGAATATTACGAGCCACATTAGCAGCACCGCCAGAATGGTGATCGGTCTTTTCAATATGTACAACCGGAACCGGCGCTTCCGGCGAAATTCGATCGACGCTTCCCAAAATATACTTATCTAACATCACATCCCCGATAACGAGAATATGCTTATCAGTAAATGAATTTAGGAGTGAAGTGACATTTATGTTCATTATTAGTATCTGATAAAGAATTTAATCTTGGAAGGTTAGTAAGAATCGTTGAACGATAAAACTGTTTTTACTCTTTCTTTCTATTTTTGCTCTTACTGCGATTCCGAGTGTCCCTGTTACTTCGATTACCTTGATTCCGTTGCGGTTTCCTGGAAATCCCTGGTCTAATCTTAGAAATATGTCCATTGTCTAAATAGATCAAAACGGAAGCAAAATTTTTCAAATGGACATCAGTCGGTGAAGACAAAACAAGTGTCGTACCAAGATTTCGATTCATTTTAGTAAGTTGATTTCGGAATTCCTTTTCCATATTCGTGTTGAAAAATATTCCATAGTCATCAATCAATAAAATTCGTGGGTCTGTTTCACAGGCAAAAACCATCCCCAGCCAATGGTGTTCACCCTGAGAAATTTTTCCAATCTTCCGGTTCCATAGATTACTAAAACTTCCTCCATTAAAGTATCTATTTTCTATCACATTTTTTTTCTTTCCGAATTTTTGTGCTACATAGTTTGAAACAGTTTGGTTGGATGCACCCAATTCAGAATTATTGGAATAGAAAACTTCATCGTGAACAAGGATCTTTCCTAACCAGTTTGTCTGGTAGGGTTCATCATCATAGAGGACAGTACCGGCTGACTGTTTTTCAACACCGGCAAGAATATTTAATAGTGATGATTTCCCACTGCCTACAGTACCAACAATACCATAGATTGTTCCGGGGTGAATTTCGAGCTTTCCAATCTTTAATGCCTGGTATGAACCATAGGATTTCTCCAGGTTATTGACATTAAATATCAATCTTTTTGTTTGTGCCATTATCTTTTCCTTTTTAGGCTATTGCCAATGAGGAAAAGGGAAAATATTTTAAGCGATTACTCAGTTTCCTGTTCGAGCCAACGTTCTGCATCAATTGCAGCCATACATCCCGTGCCTGCGGCAGTTACAGCTTGTCGATAAACATGGTCTTGTACATCACCACAAGCAAATACCCCTTCTAAATTAGTATAAGTAGTATCTGAGTTTGTAATGATATAACCTGCATTATCTAAATCAATGGATCCATTAAACAATTTCGTGTTAGGTATATGGCCAATTGCCATAAAGATTCCATCGCATACGACATCTCGTTTTGCACCTGAAATTGTATCTATTAACCTGACTGCCGTAACACCTGTTTCTTTCGTACCGATGATATCATCCACATTTGAATTGTACTCAACTGATATCTTCGGATTTGCCAAGGCTCTATCAATCATGATCTTGGATGCACGAAATTCATCTCTTCGATGAATTAAAACAACTTCGGATGCAAATTTGGTTAAAAATGTGGCTTCTTCCATGGCTGAATCACCGCCACCCACTACGAGCACTTTTTTATCTCGAAAGAAAAAACCATCGCAAGTTGCACAGGCTGACACACCATGCCCCATCAATTCGGACTCAGATTCGATCCCAAGAAGACGAGCAGTGGCGCCGGTTGAAATTATGATCGCTTCTGCGGAATATTCATTGCCATCAGCCCAAACTTTATATGGACGTTCAGAAAAATCCACTTTATCAACTGTTTTAAATAAGCATTCAGCACCAAAACGTTGTGCTTGTTTTCTGAATTCATCCATCATATCCGGTCCCATGATTCCATTAGGGAATCCTGGATAATTTTCAACATCCGTTGTAATGGTGAGCTGGCCGCCAGGTTGGGTACCTTCGAAGACTAGGGGCTCTAAGTTTGCCCTCGCCGCATAAATAGCTGCAGTGAGTCCTGCAGGCCCAGAGCCAATAATAATGACCTTCCGCTTCATTTCCCTTTTCGTTTCCTAATTAAATAATTTCGTCTAACATTGTAGTGATATTCCCCTTAGGGACAGCACCAACAATTTGATTTACAACTTTCCCATCTTTCATTATAAGAAGCGTGGGAATACTTCTTATACCATATTTCATGGCAGTATCTTGGTTTTGATCCACATCAACCTTTCCAACTTTGACTTTTCCATTATATTCTCTTGCAATTTCCTCAATCACAGGCGCAATAGCTTTACAGGGTCCACACCAAGTGGCCCAAAAGTCAATTAAAACTGGAATATCTGATTGAGAGACATCTGAATCAAAATTTTGATCGTTAAATTTGTGTACGTTTTCCGACATAAGTTCTCCAATAATTAACAAAAATAAGCCTAATAACTTAGGACAACTCTTTAATTCCTTGGAATAAAAATATTCAATTATTCTTTGATTAATTGATTTGAAGTGTATCCGGTAAAATATCTAATGGCAAATCCAAAAAGTATGCCGATAAAGTAAACGCTGAGTCTCCTCCAAGCGCTTCAATGAGCCCATTGGGAATTTGATCCTGTCTAACTAATAGATAAGGCAATACTTCATAATCACCCGATGATAAATTCAGGCTATCACTCAGAAGGTAGTATGTCCATGTAATAGATTCATTCTCTACATAAGTCAAATTTCTTAATTTGTCTTCTACACTATTCCCAGATTGATCAATTCCATTGAAACGATAAATAGTAACAGTCTCATTATCTGTTAGCGACCTGAAAAACAACCCCGAATGGAAATCAGAACCGTCCTCTTGTAAAATGTATTTGTAGGTATCTATTGACACAGCTGAATGGGTTTCAAGATTAAAAGATACCCGTAAGGTATCTCGGGTTTGAATTGAATTTTTATTAAAGTGAAGTATAACATCTCCTGATAGAATTTTTTTCATTTCCACCGGGTTTAGCAACTCTCCATCTTCTGAAAAATTGGTCTGCTCTTTTGAAAACATGCCATTGGTAAAATAAGCAGTGACCGAATCCAACTCGTAATTATGAATAAAGAAATATAGATTTACAGGCCCATTCATACTTCCGTTTGGTGTTTGAGAATTTGTGATGGAAAATGAAAAATAGCCGACGGAATCCGTAGTAGTATATAAATCAAATGTTTCCAACCAGACTGAGACGGGAACATTGGTTTGGTTATTCTCGGTTAGCACTTCCCCAGTTATTTTCATTTCTATTGTAGGGGAGTCTTCCCAAAACGGATTGGATGTGCAGGAAAAGAAAGAGATTAACAGGAAAATGATTGTTTTGTTCTTTATTTCCATGAAAGTCCAAAATTCAGATTGTATCTTCGGTCATAAAGGGAAATCCCGTTCAATTCCTGTGATACATTATTCAAGTTTTTTCCCGAAAAACTGATTGCCCCTTTGTAATCTCGAAACTTTAATTTTAAAGACAAATTGGCATCATAGGTGTTGATCGCATCTAGTCTATTATGAAGAAATGTCCCTGTTGAATTAATGGATGTGAATTGGCGAGCGCTTTCTGAACGATAAATAAGGTTTAGTTGAAACCATCGTATTTTTAAAGTTATTTTATTTCGGACCATCTTGTCGGGTTGTAATTGGAATGCCATTGGATCCGAAAAATAATAAGAGGCGTAGGATGATGAAAAATTAAATAATTCTGTTTTGGAACTAAATGACAAATTTGAGTCAAAACCCGACAGACTTGCTTCACCGAAATTTATTGGAAACTGAATGGGGACACCAGTCAACTGGACTTGTTTTATCTTATTTGAATAGTGGTAATTAAATCCTGATATGTTTATTGCATAGTTTGGTTTTTCAAGGTCATTTTGATTCTCAATCTTGATCCCCATTTCAAATAGCTTTTTATATTCCGGTATCAGCCCTATAGTACTCTGGTTAGTGGAACGAATATGATTTGAAAATCTTTCATTTAAACTTGGTAGGCGAAATACGTTCCCTAAATTTGTATAAAGCATGATTCGCTTTTGAGACATGCTACTAACGATTGACCCCGTGAACATTGAGCTTGACTCATCCCAGGTCTCCGTATCCATTATTTCATCAACGGATGAATCAGGTATATCAGAAATGAGATGCTTACTTAAAACTATCTTTACATCCCTCAATTGGATACCTTGGTTCATGTCCGGTTGAACCAATTCAAAAGATCCGGTGAAAATGGAATTAACTCTTTCTGTAATAAAAGTTAAACTATCGATAACCCAGTTTAATGTTAAATAATTAGTTTCTCCATTAAATTTGGCCACTGCGCTCCGAATGGGTTTCTCAAAAGAAAAACCAAAACCATTATTTGAATCTTCCTTATTAATTGTATAAAAGTTTGTTAGCTCACTGCCTAAATTATTTTGAAATAATCCAAAAAAAATGATCTCTCCACCTATTGGACTTAAATGAATTATTTTCCCGATAACGTTTTCCATATCAATCGAAACGGAATTGCCAGTTCGATAATTTTGGAATTGTTTTCCATTCTTGAATCCCATGAATCGAAATTCAAGGTTATGACCATTCTTAATGCCAAGATGTCCAAACTGTCGCTGGTGACTCGTTGTTATTTCCGGTTTCTTAGTATCAACATAAATTTGTGAGAATCGCCCTTCACCTATGCCTCCATTTAATGAGACAAGTGAAGATCCTATCGATCCAAACCCATCAAATCCACCGTAGTTGTAAGTTCCGAATTGTTGGGTAAATGATGCACTAGAACCGTAAGTCAACTTTGGTATAAAATTAATAGTACCGGATGATGACAGTCCTTTTTCATGTCCACCTTTCACCAATTCTATCCCGGATAACCCCGATGCTGAAAAAATAGATAAATCCAATAATGGATCGCCTAAGGTATTTATGCGAATTCCGTCATAAAGATAAATCATTTCTTCAGATGCTGATGCGCGAATTGAAATTGACTTTTGTCCATTCATCGTTTCATTCATGGAGATAGATTGCTCGGAGAATAGTGCATCTCCAATATCAACAAATCCTCTAACAACTAATTCTTCTGCATCTAAGGTAATGACGCTATTCTTCGTTTCAAATGGACTAAACTGTTCTCGCCCTGCCCCTGTCACATCTAACGGTTTCAATTCTAGGATTTTTGGCGTTAAAGTCACGCTCGTACCATTTTTAAAAAGAATGGCATCTAATGTTTCCTGTTCATATCCAATATGATCTAGAATTATTTGTAAGTCACCAATAGGAATTTTAAAAATAAATTCACCTTTATCATCTGATTGAGTACCAGTGTTAGATGGTTTTGACACAATATTCACATTGAATAGAGGGTCTCCTTTCTCGCCAAGAACACTCCCTTGGATAGGTTTAGTTTGGGAAATCAAAATAGATGAGAAAAAAAGTATAAATAAAAGATATTTCATCGAATAACGGCAAATTTCCCTATAAATGGATCTTGGCTTAAACCATCCTTTTTCATCACATGAAAAATATAGAGTCCCGGTGCCACTTCCTGATTATTCACAGTTCTCATATCCCACCATGCATTTCCGGAACTTTCACTTTCATGTTCAATCGTATTTACATGCTCGCCAGTAATAGTGAATATTTTAATAGTACAACTTTTTGTCAAATTAGTAAAGCGGATCTGTCTTAAATATTTTGTTTCTTTGAATTTTGATCTTACAAAATACGGATTTGGTACAACACCTACATGCTTCAAATTGTTTTCAGGTATAACACCAGGATAAATCTGGACAAAATTCCGATCTAAAATGGTTGTCCCTTTTGAATTTTGGATAGAACCATAACCATCCGGATCTGCCCATTTATCGGGATTTGAATAATTTGTATCGATCACAGTTTCATACTGACCAACCCCGACTTGATGATAAGTTATTTTATAAGGTGGCTCCACACCCATATCATAGGCCACAACAGAATATGTATACTCTACACCGTTAGTAACAGCATCATCTTCGTACTTATACCAAAATGTATCACTTTCAACCACATATGGCTCGTCTAGGCGTATCATATCAAAACCAGTGTCTTCTCCTAAGTTGAACCACGGAAAGTATGGATCTTCTCCCTTTATGGAATGCCCTCGAATCCCTTCTGATTCACAGTTTTCATCTAATTGATAGATACAATATAAAGAATCCATTTCGGCAGAAAGATCAAATTGTTTAAAAGGACGCCAGCCAACAAAAATACCATCCCTATCAAAGATCATATCATTTGCTGAGCCCCAAGTTTCTCCACCGTCCAAACTCCTATATATTTTGTACCCTTCAAAATCGGCATAACTAGTCACAACATCTACCGAAGATTCTGCAACATTATTCCAATATAATTTAACTTTCTCGGATTCGGGTACTGCATGGACTGTGGGGCGAGTTGGCGGTGTGAATCCCTGGTATCGTGAATTATACATTACTTGGGCAAATTTGGCATTGTTAATCAAATCATTTTCATCTTGGCCAAAAATAATGCAAAAAGAAAAGGGAACTTCACGACCTACTGGTAGATCAAAAGGACCGCAGTTCATAAGAATGAGTGGATCAACGCCGTCTGGTGGTCTTTGAAATAAAGGTTCTTCCTCTATCCCTTCCAAGGAATCAAAGTGCGGATTTAGTTCAGAACCTAAATCTGTCCCAGGATGATCCGTGTGGAAATGCCAAGCGTTTTCATTATCACTCAAATTCGCTGTATCTCCCACCATGAGTTTATAGAATAGCTCTTCCTTATTTCTGGCTTGGGGACATCCTGGTGTTCCCGCATAGCAATCTCCAGAGAGACTTTCAGGGTGCGTCACACCGGGACGGGCATACCAATCCAGCCAGTGCCAATCCGTCATTTTTAATGGTTCACCTGGAAAAATGTCAATTGTACCATCATTATCCAAATCTACAGGCACTGTTGCCTTCGGTGAATCCAATAATTGTGTAGCAACTAATCCAAATTCATTTCCCGGATTTGGTGAGTTTGGATCCATAGCATACCCATAGGCACCGGAAGAGACGCCATCATAATCCCCAATCATGGCCATACTGATCAATAAGCGTTCATGATTGATCTCGAAGATCTCCCAATAATATTTCATGAAATCATCTGCACTGCTCCAATAGCCATAATCTCCATATTTATCACCAGTTAAAATGACTCCATCCATCCAAAAGCCTAGAGTGAGTCCTTTGTAATTAAACCCTTTGCCTCGATTCAGTTTTGTTCCATCAGGCATAATCATACCTTCCCCGCACTTCTGGTTTCCCTGGTCATCCAAAATCGGTTCACCATATTCGTCTTCAGCACACCAATCTCCACTTTCGTTACGCACCTTCACAGTGACAAACAATATATCTTCCGCATAAGAGACACCATAAGAATGTGCTGCGGACATGACCCGTAATCCCATGGGATACCCAGTTTGATTATATTCATTATTGGTATTCACCTGGTTGCCACGATGAGCCCAACGATCATCAAATTCCATATAGACATCCATATCAGATACAAAACGACCCGGCACATCCTCCCAACAATTTGGATCTTTCCGAGAATTCGAGCATCCAGGAAGATTGATATTATAATCCTGTGCCCACCATCCCGGCCAATAAGATTCATAATCGCCCGTGGCGGTGTTTAACTTTTTCGGCCAGGTTTGTGAATATCCAGAATGAGCTAGCAATGGGTATGTATCTCCTGGGTCGGTCACATATGTATCTCCAAATAAATCACCAGCATTTACATCCGTGTTATGAGAATTAATCCTTGCCATGGATACGGGCTGCCAATCTGTGTTATAAGAAGGAGTATAATAGGTTAAACAGGATTCCGCAGTATTGGCGCCATAATAAAAATAACGATCATCTTTTGTCCATTCTTCCTGATCTGGACCATAATCGTAATGATCAAATTGTTCTTCACGGCTGATAAGATCAGGTCTTAATGCCCAAGGATAGATCAACCCGATCCTGGAACTTGATCTATTTGGATCTAATTCTCCAAAAGTGCTTAAGTGTATTTTTTTTTGTTCATGATCCAGACACCATTGATACGCATCCGTAATTAGATCCGTGGACAATTTCCTTGAAATACTGTCTGGCTCCCACCGTCCAAAGTCATTTTCAGCATCAAATAATATCCCGACAAAATTTGTATCTCCTTCAGAGTACCAAGCATCATAAGCATCTTGGGATTCCCAAATGCTGTATTTAGGAAATCCTTCATCATCTACAATAGATTCTGTAAATCCCCAAGAATAGTTTGATGTGTAGGATTGCCCGGGAACCCCGGCCAGAAATGTAACTTCATATAGGTACGAAAAATCTCCCCAGGCACCGTTGGGATTGACTTCAATATCAATATAATTCCCATAGTTGGCCAGAGCAGTCTGGGCCTTACCTTGGAGCAGGTAGCCCTTTGCTCGGTCGTTCATGGGGTTCGTGGGAAAAGGATAATCTCCGATTCTGGCAGAATAGTTTTGGTTGAACGGATCTGTTAAAGACTCAATAGATGGGCGACCACGATGGTTGGCTTGTGCAATTGTTAGCCAAGAAAGGAGAGAATAAAAAAGTAATGGGCGATACATCCGCCAAGTTTACATAGAGATAAGGATTTTTTTGGACTATTTCCCGACAATAAAAACTGCATTCCCCAAAAGCAGTTTTCCATTATACCAAAAAGACCTAAATAGCAAATTGTCTGCTATATAAATAATACTTCCCTTTTTAGCTTCGTGAACACCAAACATCAAATTATTCTGGATCTTTTTCTTAATACGATGACCCATAAATCCAGCAATGTGAGAATCAGGATCCTTTAAGGTACCCACGTTCCACCCTTTCGATAATAAAGGATAAAGTGTTTTCTCCAATTTGAGCGCAAAATATTGGTCATTATATCCAAAAGCTAGTGGATGGGATTTATCCATTTCAACTTTCACAATAGAACCGTAGATATTATCAATGAGCTTTTTTCTCTTGCGGTCACTATACTTTTTTCCTCGCTCAGTTAGTTGTTGCTTTTCATCATTTTTCTTAGCTTCTTTTTTTGCAACTTCTGATTCGTACTTCACTAAGCCATATCCTTTTTGATCAACAAATTTTTTCATGGCAGATCCAATCACAACCAAGCGACCACCTCTATTTACCCAATTCAGTAATACTGGAGGAGGCGATTGTTTGATTAACATGGAAGCAGATGTCTCCTTTTTAACTTGGGCGCTAGGCGAAACTTCAGTTTTTAAAAATCCATAACTACCGTTAGGAAGGATTAATACGTCAAGATCATCAAAAGGAATCGATTTAAAATCAGATGAGTTAAAAACAGATATAGGATATTCAATTTGTTGTTCAAAATAGTGCCATATTTCACCAAAGTTACCACCAGACACACCATCACCATTAAGGACTGCTATTCGTGGTGATTTTACCACACGAAAATTGAAAGACCCGAGATCAATCCCTTTTGAAGATTTTCCAGTACTTATTGATACAAGATCGGGATTATGTTTCATGGCAGCAGTGCGAATTATTTTGTACAGAACTTTCCCTAGATGCTCATTCCCTTGTGGTGAAATAAATAGTGCACCAGGGTTATAATTAATATCATTATGGGTGAATGATTTTTCTGCTACACGAACTACAACTTTATTTTTTAATAAATCAGCGAGAAATTTTAACGCATTTAAAGATCCCCATTTCGCAAGAATACCATAGTCGCCACTTTCCAGGGATTCTAAATGGGTAGGTGCGATTAGCGAGACGTACTGTTGTATAAGTAATTCTTTTTCAGTTGCAAAAGCCTTTAGTCCATAAGCATATGGAAGCGACCAAGCAGTAATATCGTATGTTAATGTATCAGATACTGCTGTCTGAGGTTCAAATAGCACTTGAGTCAATACGGACATGTTTTGTTTGGTTGAAATCAAAATATCTTCACCCATAACTTTAATACTTTCCTTTTCACCTGACTCATAAGCAAATGCATTGTTAACCAATTGTGTTTTTTTAATAAGGCGACCATATTTGATACCATTAAGATCAAGGAGATCTGTAAAATCATTTAATTTATTTTTATGATTATCATTAGAAATAATATACGTTTTATACTTTTCAGATTGGATCGAATTTGCTGTTTTAAAAAAAGTTTGAAACTCTTTAACCACTCTTTCAGAATTTTGATATGTGGCTTCCACGGTAGCTAACCCTGTCAAATAATGATGATCAAGTCTTTCCTGCAGAGTAAGAGTATCTGAAGAAGATGTTTTTATAGCCACACCAGCAGAGCTACCACCCCCTTTTTCATAAGTCATCCCAATAGCGCCATTATAAGTCGGATATGTATCACCATAACCGGGGTAAAGAAGATCAAAGTCTTCATTCGTAAAATAGAGCAGTTGCTGCTCATCGAAATATTTTGCATTATTGTTACCTATGGTCTTCTGAAACTCTCTTTGCCATGGTGTAATTAATTCATGGTACGGCTCCACTGCAGGGGCAAAATAATAGGGATTGTTGTAAGATTGTTCATGGTAATCTACATGGACATGAGGCATCCATTTTTTGTACAATTTTAATCGATGTTGAGATTCTTTTTGGGTTTGCCAACTCCAATCACGATTCAAATCATGATAATAATGGTTTGTTCTACCGTCAGGCCAGGGTTCTCGATGCTCCCAAGTTTTTACGTCAACGTCCGGGATAACATTAGCTGTCGTACGATGAAAATTGGCATAGCGGTCTCGTCCATCAGGATTAATACAAGGATCAATCATCAATACGACTTTCTCGAGCCATTTCATTTGTTCAGCATTGTTAATGTCAGCAAATGTATGCAGCGTTTTTATGGCTGCTTCCATAGAACTGGATTCATTCCCATGCACCGAATAGCTCAACCAAACAACGGATAAAGGATTTTTGGTTTTTTCACCTTCCATTAATCCTGATGCAATTAAATGATTTTTCCTGATAGATTCCACAGATTCCTTATTATTCGGGTGCGTGATAACGGAAACAATAAGTGGACGACCTTCATAGGTTTCACCGTAAGTAATCAATTCAACATGCTTTGAAACTGTTGATACATGTTCAAAATAATCCACAGCATCATGATGAAAGGTGAATTTATCTCCTAATTCATAACCTAGGAATTGAGATGGTGATTGTAGTGGAGTATCGCCAAATATTATTGTCAAATAAATTAAGGGTAATAAAAACAGTTTTAAAATTTTCATATTTATTATTAAGATATTAGAGTTAGTCATTAAAACTTAAGAAGAAATGTGACATCTTTTTCGTAAGAGAAACTTAAAAAATATTTTATTATGCAGGAGGTGGAATCCGATTGAAAGAGAACTCGACTTTGGCCTTTACGATCTCTCCACCAATCTCTAATACAGGATATGCGAGAAAATTGATTGGGCCTGAAATCGGGCCAGGTTCAACCACAAGATCACGTCCATGACTAAACTCTATGCGGTTGGCTGGATTATGCCCAAAGTAATATGTAGACAGTGCTGAACACTTGTCTCCCTCACTGATATCAATAGGCCACCAATTTCCATCAGTATAAAATTCGGCCCAACAATGATATCCATCAACCCCACCCTCGTTTCGTGATGAAGGAATAGATGCACCAATTGCAAAACGTGCTGGAATATCGACGGAACGAGCTAATGCAATAAAGTAGGAATGAAAATCTGTACAATTCCCAGACTTTACATCACAAGCATAAACGGCATCGCCCTTGCCCCATCCTTCACCATATTTTATATATTTCATGCGGTCAATTGTATGATCATACAAAGCTCGAGCTTTAGCAAGGTTACCTAGTTTACCTTCTACAACATTTTTTGCAATTTGGCTAAATTCATTATTGGATGGAACCATACGATTGGGACGTAAATATTTTTTTGGGTCAAGGGATTTATCTTCGTAAACACCTTTTTCTCGACGATTCACTAAATAGCATATTTCAATAATCTCTCCTCCATTTTCAGGATTTAATTCCATGAAATACATTTTATTACCATATTCATTGTCTTCGAGAATTTCGTACGATACTGGAGATTTAAAATATTTCAATTCTACCGATTGATATTCATCAGAAGCTGGTAATGGAATCCACAGGCGGCTCGTTTTGTTAATCTCCGGTAAAGTAGCTCGATAAGTAAATTCGAATCGGTCATTATCTTTAATGACTCCTAAAAGTTCTGGTGAAGCATTATCCGAAGGAACACGATGCCAAGTTTTATCCTGTTTCTGTTCCCACAAATATATAGGCTGACCATTGGTCTTATGAACAGTGGTTTCTGTAATAGTCATATCACCAGGATTACCAGAAAGGAAAAAATCTACATCGTAAACAAAACCATCTGTACTTGCAAGATCAACGCAGGCAAAGTGTCGTTGCGGTCCTAGATTGGCAAGATATTCTGTGTGAACACGCACCAGTTTGAGATTGAGTTCATTATTATCGAATAACAACTTGAAATAACCGTCACCCAGTTTCGTCTGTTCCTCGATATGTTTCTCAATGCCCATCTGGATGTCTGCGGTAACAACGTTCGGTACATTATTAGATGCACTCTTTGCTTTTTGACAGGCATTAAAAACAGTACAACTTATAAGAGCTGCCAGGATTATTTTACGCCAATTCATTGCAAGCGGTCTAACCTGGTCTCTAACCACAATCGAAACAGTGTGTTATTATATTGATGGTGGAAAATTATTATTTAATTGTCATCAGATGGATGTTCACTGGATGACTTTTTATCCGTAGGATGTTCAGGGTGCTCACTAGATGTTTTTTTATCCGTAGGATGTTCAGGATGCTCACTTGATGATTTTTTATCTGTAGGGTGTTCGTTAGATCTCTGCTCAGTGGTCTGTTTTTCAGACTTTTTACCTTTCGTTCCACAACCAACCAGATTTAGTAAGACAACGGCACAAATCGCAACCGGTAAAAGTATTTTTTTCAATATATTCATGTTTCTTTCCTTCTTTTATTTAAAACTATAGTATCCGATGCCGGACTGAAACCGGAGAGTCCTTACGAACAATGGATTTTAAGTCCTTAATGAAATTACGGATAATTACTCATAAATACTGATTATTACGGATAAATACAAGCCTTCTTAACAAAAAGGCCCCGCTATTGCGAGGCCTTTTCATTATAAATCTAAAAGCATTTTACTTTAATAATATCATCTTTTTAGTCTGTCTAAACTCACCCGCTTGGATGGTATAGATGTATAATCCAGCTGAGACAGGATCACCAAGGTTATTGGTGGCATCCCATTGGATTGATTTGTAACCTGCTGTTTGTGAGCCATTTACAAGAGTATTAACAACTCGTCCCATCATATCATAGATGGTGATGTTTACCACTGCATCTTCTGGTAAGTCATATTCTAAAGTTGTAATTGGATTAAATGGATTAGGATAATTATAAATATTGTTTAAACTAAAATTCTCAATTCTTTTAATTGCTACACTTGAATTATCAAATACTGATATCGCATCTAGTAATTCTCCATCAAAATCAAATAGAGCCTGATTTTCCCATGGGCTTCCAAATTGGTTCGTTGATATCCAATCAGGAGCCCAATAACAAATACCCAATCCATAATCATTCTCATCCACAAGTATAATTAAATCATGAAGGAATGTAAACTGCCCATCCTCACTTGCTTCATAGTCTTCAAGTAATTGAGTCTCAAGACCCAAGATATTATTAGTGTTATCGTTCCATTGTAATGTAAATGGATATGCAGTTTCAACTATCAATACTGGCTTTTGAAACTCATTGCCAAGTTCATCCATATTCTGGTTTAAATCAGATAATGTTCCATGCCACATTGGGTAGTATGATATACTCAAAATGTCAATATCGACACCCTGACCAATTAGATTATTAAAAAACCAATTTCCTCCACTACTGACATGCGAAATGATTTTCAATGTATCTTGAGTATCTAATGCGCTATTTATTCCTTCAATAGCATGCATAAATAACTCTCGTAGTTTATTCCATTGAGAATCATTATTAGATTCATCACAAACATATCCATCCGGCCATAAAAAGCCACAATCTGTTTCGTTACCAATTTGTACATATTTTGGCAAAGTGTTTTGATTTTTTAATTTAGTTATGACATGGTGACTATATTGCTCCAGACTATCGCATAGAGTTTCAAAATTTAAATCTACCCAAGCAGAGGGCTTAGTTTGGCTTGATGGGTCTGCCCAAGTATCAGAATAATGGAAATCTAGGAACAAATCCAACCCTACACTACTTGCTCTATCTGCTATTTCAAGAACACTTTCTAAATTGTTATAATTCAGCGATGGTGTGTGCCAAATTTTAATTCGGGCAGTATTAATACCTTTATCCTTGAATATTTGAATTGGGTCAATTTGATTTCCATTTTCATAAAAAAGTCCTCCATTTTCTTCTACCTGCTTTAGCATAGATATATCAACCCCATTGATAAATTGATTACTTTTAGTGAATGATGACAAAATAAGAAGTCCGATAAGAATATACCTAATCATATCCAAATCTACCCAACATCCCACAAACAATAAACCCCACTAACCTTATTAATTGTTTACTATTCCTTCCACATTATCCTGTATGGTATTCAATTTTTTAAATACAAATCCAAATGTCATACTGGTACAGAATAGGATTACCCAAAGCATAGCAGTCATCGATTTTAATTTCTTTTCGAGACCATCTAAGCGCTCCTCCATTATTAACTCCTTGTTAAATAATAACCCATATTACAAAATTTTGTTCAATAATGTGTGTCAGCCTTTTTCTTTTGCACTACCCCACCTTACTTGCATCCTACCCTAACACTTTTTAGTTAAACTAAATGGCCAGTGAATCTTGTTTGTTTTTGATAACCTATTCGTTAGCGCTAAAAATAAATATTGTTTTAACCTATTTAGTAAGAAATCTTTTTTAACTAATTTAAATTCAATAAACCAAATCATTCAATTAGATGAAAATCATGTTCAAACAATATGAATAAAATCATAAAAAGAGACACAAAAGATATTAGAACATCTCTAAAAACTTCTACAATAGAAGGATCTTGGTGGGCAGTTATGTACGGATCTGTTGAAACATACTTTGGCGCTTTTTTTGAATTTCTAAAATACTCAAGCTTTGAAATTTCTATACTAACAACTCTACCCATTTTTATCGGATCTATATTTCAAAATTATACATCCTTTTTTTTTCACATATTAAAATCACGAAAAACACTTCTAGTCATCTTAAAGATAATTCAGACCCTTCTTCTACCAACGATATACTATGTTGGGATTAAAACTGATAATTTTTATTTATTTTTACTTGTTATATGCTTTTATTTTATGATTGCCATTTCACAGCTATCGCCGTGGACATCATGGATGGGATACCTAGTTCCGGGTAGGATAAGAGGACGTTATTTTGCGAATAGGTCTCAAATAGTAAAAATATCCATGCTTATATCATCACTACTTGCAGGGACACTGCTTAATGAATATAGCGAAACAGATGCTTTATTAGGCTTTGGTATAATTTTCTGTATTGGTATAGTCGCAAACATAGGCTCGATGTTCTTTATAACAAAAAAGTATGAACCTCCGTATCAATTAATTAGCAGTAAAAGTCAATTTAATAATTATGGAGATGAAAAATCCAATATTATTAAAACATTCATTTCCTTTGATGCTATTTCACAATTTTCAGTTTCAATATCAGGGCCACTTATGATGGTATTCTGGATAAGGCATCAGGAGTTTAATTATTTAGAACTAGCAATTCTTATTAATGCTAGCCAAATACTTAGCTTATTTAGCTTAAGATATTGGGGGAAAAAGATTGATGAGTTAGGTACTCATATTACCATAAGATGGACTAGCTTAATAATAATATTCTTTCCAATAATGTGGATTGGAACTTCTTATTTACCAACTCAACTGAAGCTTCCAATGTCAATAATGATTGCATCTTTTGGTGCACTTACTTTTAGCGGAAGAAGCCTTGCAATGGATAATCGTTTGTTTGAGCTTATGACTGGAAAAGATATGATTAGTTTAACATCAAAAAGAATATTTTACAGAGGCCTTTTTATATTCCTAGGAGGCGTTTTGGGTGGCTTTATAAGTAAACAAGAATCTATATTGCATCAATTATTAACACCGGCTATTAATCCTATCCACCTAGTATTCCTTTCTTCTTCATTGATTAGATTATCCGTATGGATAGTTTATTTAAGACATGGGAAAAAAGCAGTATAAAATCAAAATAGTTATTTAATAGTTCTAAAAGTTGATACCTACATATAGTTCATTAAATAATGATACCAAGACAAGAAATTATATAATTTGTGGGCTTTTTTGTTATACGTTATTTTTTACTAAATGTGCAATAGAATCCAAGGAAATGAATACGATTTAGCCCATATTGTCCCGGGACGTATTTTGGTACTAAAAGAAAAAGGCTCCATTGGAGCCTTTTTCTTAACGAGTACCCGGGGCCGGACTCGAACCGGCACGTCCTTACGGACAATGGATTTTAAGTCCATAGTGTCTACCAATTCCACCACCCGGGCTTAAATAAAATGAGGCGTCGGCCGGATTCGAACCGGCGAATAACGGTTTTGCAAACCGGCCCCTTAGACCGCTTGGGTACGACGCCATAATATTTCTTAAATTTTCAAAATACGCGGCGGAATTTACTTTACGAATTCTGCCATTCAATTCACCTTTTTAGGTTTTTGGAACAGATTTTACAGGTAGTTTTGATCATGAATATAGCCCGATTAAATATCTATAAACGGCTCAGGGATTTTAAAGTGCCATCATCTATTCTAGATGAAATTTTTTCAAATGATAAAGATTTGAAAATTCTGGAAGATTCTTTCTCAGCTTTAGTAGACGATGGCTTTACCGAAGATGAATCTGCCGAAAATATTTCAAAAATGATCTTTAAAGAATTAGATATTGATCCAGATCAATCCTTGACCGAAGAAAAATAATTCACATTCGCATTAGATGGTGATATTTTCTCAATATTATAATTAAAACCCTTCCCTTCCCGTACCTGTTCCCTTAATCGATTAATTTTTGGTAAATGTGTTTTTGCCACATAGTACGATGTTAATCCATCTGCTAAACTGTCTAGTACTATTTCACTAAAAATAATGGCTTCGTTTCTCAGGTAGCCTTCTCTCAAATCCTGCCATACAGTTGGGCTGTCAACCATCTTACTTTTCGTGAGCAATAAATAATCAACCACAAATTGATCCAAAGCTTTTGGTTCTTTACCCACAAGCAGGGAAACAATTGCTATATACCCGATTATTTTCATAGATCAATTATAATGAAGAAACATCTACGCTATCCAACCAATTTGAAACTTTTTCTACCACCGATTCCAAACACCCATCGTCAAATGGGAGTTTTAAACCGGCTAATTCAACCAAACCCGTAAAAGGAAGGCTCCCGCCTGCTTTACATAACCGATTATAATCTGACCATGCTTGCTCTCTATTTTCTTCACTTTTAATCCAAAACTGGAATGCGCAGATTTGCGCTAAAGTATAGTCAATATAGTAAAACGGCATTTGATATATATGGAGCTGCCCCTGCCAAATACCACCGGATTTTGGGAATTCAATATCATCATAATCTCGATTTGGCAAATAAATAGATTCCAGTTCCAGCCACTTATTTTTTCTATCTTTGGGCGTTGCTTCAGGATTCTCATAGACCCAGTGCTGAAAATGATCTACACAGGCACCATAAGGCAGGAAGGATAAACTGCCTGCAATATGCTTGTATTTGAAGCGCTCTGTTTCTTCCTTAAAAAATCGCTCCATCCAGGGCCAGGTAAAAAATTCCATACTCATGGAATGTATTTCCGCTGCTTCCATGGTTGGCCATAGATAACTCACGAGAGGTTGGTTTCGACTGGAATAACTCTGAAAGGCATGCCCAGCTTCATGGGTTAAGACCGTTATATCATGATCTGTACCATTGAAATTTGAAAAAATGTAGGGTCGATCATATTTGGGAAATGATGTACAGAATCCTCCGGGACGTTTTCCTTCGCGATTCACCAGATCCATCAACTCTTCATTCACCATAATGTCAAAAAATTCCCCCGTCTCTGGAGATAATTCATGATACATGTCCTGAGCACCGGAGACCAACTCTTCAGGAGTCCCTTTAGGCTTTGGGTCACCTTCCTTAAAATTGATGCCATCATAGAAATATAAGTGATCTAATCCTAAAATAGCCTTTTTCTGTTCTAGTAGTTGGGTCACAATTGGGACAACATGATCCACGATCTGCTTCCTGAAATTTGCAACTTCATCCGGACCATAGTCGGACCTCCCCATACGCAAATAGCCCAATTCAACAAAGTTATTATACCCCAGAGTTGTAGCAATTTTATGGCGGAGTTTGACAAGTTTATCATACAAATCATCAAATTCATCAGCATTCTCTTCAAACCATTGAAACCGAGCTGCATAAGATCGTTTGCGAAGGTCCCGGTCTTCATGAGTATGGAAGGGGCCTAATCCGGCCAGATTATAACTTTTTCCATCAAACTCTATCTTAGCCCCGGCTGTGAGTTTTGTGTACTCATTTCGAAGGTCTGTTTCCTTGCGAAGCATATTCATGATTTTTGGATCGAATGTTTTTAAATCCATTTCAATTTTTTTCAAGAATGTAACACCCCATTTCTCAGTTAAATCAGCTTTGAATCGAGATGCGTCCACGGCCTGATCAAGTTTATTGTATACTTCTTGGATATCAGGACCTATAGAATCATAATAATCTCTCTCAGATTTCGCAGCTTCATCATTAATATTTCGGCTGAAATTCAAACTAGCGATGGACTGGTAAGACGAATATTCCCTGCTTGACTCATCCACTTCTTTTAAGACAGTAATCTGTTCAGATGCAGTTTCAGCATTTTCAAAACGTATCAGCCAACCAGCCATCAATTCTTTTTGGGTTTCTATATCAACTCGTTTGTATGGAAAATCTTTGTATTTCATATTCTTCACCTTGTATTATAAATTTTAAATAAAACTGGTTTAAACTATACCTAAACGGCTTTTCTTCCTCTCGTCTCTTCCAAACGGATCAGGTTGAGGAATTGCCCTTAGCAATTCTTTTGTATAATCATGTTCGGGGCTATCAAATATATCACCTGTGTCTTTAATCTCTACTAATTCGCCGGAATACATGACACCTACTCTGCTAGATATATGTTTTACTACAGAAAGATCATGTGCAATGAAAATAATAGACAGATTTAATTCTTCTTGCAAATCCATCATAAGGTTAATTATCTGTGCCTGAATAGAAACGTCTAATGCTGAAACTGGCTCATCTGCAATAATGATCTCTGGATCTGTGGCTAAGGCGCGGGCTATACCAATACGCTGTCGTTGGCCACCTGAGAATTCATGGGGATATCTATTCGATTGTTCAATTGTAAGACCCACTTTATTAAGTAGCCAGGCTACTTTTTCATTTTTTTCAGACAAAGTAAAATTCGTATTTATATCTAGAGGTTCCTTAATTATATCCTTTACAAGCATTCGAGGATTCAGAGATGAATAGGGATCCTGAAATATCATTTGAATATATTGCCTGTATGGTTTTATTTCTTTTCGTGTTAATCTACTCAATTCAATTTCCTGATCATTAAGGACAATCTTTATATCTCCCTGAATTTTAACATCAGGAGCAGTTAATTGAATTACATTGAGAATAGCATTGCCCAAAGTAGATTTACCAGAGCCAGATTCACCTACTATTCCTAAAGTTTCACCTCTAATAAGATCAAGACTAACATTCCTAACAGCATGTACAGAGCCTATTTGCTTTTGTAGAATGCCTCCAAAGATTGGAAAATCTACGGAGAGATCTTTGATCTTTAATATTGGATTTTCTTTATTCATTTTTTCAAAATTTCTAGATTTATTCTTGCAAAATGATCCGTTTCAATTTCAGAAAGATCAGGTTCTATAGTTGTACCTCCGCAGGCACATTCTGTAGGGTCAAATCTTGAGCAAAGTTTACATTCATCCCCAAGTTCAAGCATTGATGGCACCATTCCTTTCAAAGCCTTTAATCGTTTGGTCTGTGTATTCATTTTAGGGATTGAATCCATCAAGGCTTTTGTGTAGGGGTGTATTGGGTTACTAAATAAGTCATGCACGTTAGCTATCTCTTGTATTACACCACCATACATCACAATTACTCTATCACACGTTTCTGCAATTACAGCAAGATCGTGCGTAATCAATAAAATAGCTGCATCTTTTCTCTTATCCTTAAGATCCATCATTAGATCTAATATTTGTGCCTGTATCGTTACATCCAAAGCAGTGGTAGGTTCATCAGCAATTAATAGTGATGGGGTACATTGAAGTGCCATAGCGATCATTATTCTCTGCCTCATACCACCCGAGAATTGGTGAGCATAATCATATATTCTTCTTTCGGGATCTGGTATCCCTACTGCTTTAAGCATTTCAATACTTCGGGGAGTTGCTTCATCGAAACTTATACCATCATGTTCGACTAGCACTTCATTCATTTGTGGTAATATTCTTAGAACAGGGTTAAGCGAAGTCATAGGCTCTTGAAATATCATTGAAATATGTTTTCCCCTATATTTTCTCATTTCTTCGTAGCTTAGATCTAACAGGTTTACACCATTATATAGAATCTTACCCGCAACTATTTCACCTGGCGGATTTGGTATCAACCTATTGATAGATAATGATGTTACTGATTTTCCTGATCCAGATTCTCCAACTATTCCTAATACTTCCCCCTTGTAGATATCAAATGAAACATCATTTACTGCCTTTACAGTACCAGCTTCAGTATGGAAAAATGTCTTAAGACCCTTTATTTCAAATAGCTTATGTTCGCTCATCGTAACCTAGAATAGACTTTTGGATCAAAGGCTTCTCGAGCACCTTCGCCTATAAAGACAACAGATAAAAGGGTTAAAAACTGTGCTGAAACAGGAGCAAATACCATCCACCATTTTCTTATATTTTGCAGACCGACATCAAGCATCTGTCCCCATGAAGGAGTTGGAGGTGAAAGACCAAATCCAAGATAATCAAGACCAACTAGTGCAGATATTCCAGCGACCACTGAGAATGGGAAATATGTAATGATTGGGACTAATGAGTTTGGCAAAATATGCTTGAACATTACTTTGAAATCAGACTGCCCCATGCTAAGTGCTGCTGCGACGTAAGCTCTTGTTTTTTCTCTATAAAATTCTGCTCTCATGAAATATGTCATACTAATCCAGTTCACAAGAGTATAGATACTAATAAGAAGCATGAATGACGGTTTAAGTATGGACGATAGGATTATTATTACAAAAAGCATAGGCAAGCTAGACCATATTTCAATGAGTCGTTGAAAAAAGAGATCAAACTTCCCCCCAAAATATCCCATGGCACCACCAATCAATACACCAATAATGTAATTAATGATTGTTAATAGTAATGCGAAAGATATTGATATATTAAAAGCATAGCACAATCTTGCAAACACATCCCGGCCAGTATTATCTGTCCCCAGCCAATGCTTTCGCGATGGTGGTTCATACATTTTATTGCCTTCAAATGTAATATCTTCATAAGGTGAATATGGATAAGGAGGCATCCAAACCCAGTTTCCCTGCACATTGTTTTTTTCGAATTTATCTTTGAGCTTTCTATATCTGGTCTCACCAGGGACTTCTTGGTTAAAAACTTTTCCTGGAATATATCCTGATACCGCCGGGAAATATAAACTACCTTCATATTTTACTATAATTGCACGGTTATTGATCAGGAATGGTAAGAAAAAGGATATTCCATACAAAGAAGAAAGGATAATTAACGAATAATATCCCCTTTTTAGAGTTTTAAATTTTTCCCACCTTTTTTTGAAAATAGAATCATTGATCGGAATGGCATTATCTAGGCTATTCATTATTTGAACCTTATTCTTGGATCAACGAGCGCTAAAATAAAATCAGAAATAATGTTACCAAGTAGCCTAAGAATTACAACAATGACCAAAAAACCCAGTGTGACAGGATAATCTCGCTGGAGAACTGCCTCAAATGCCAATTTACCGAACCCTTCGATATTGAATACTCTTTCTATAAAATAAGAACCAGCTATAACAACACCAATAATCTGTCCAAAGTTTGCAGCTATGGGAATCACACTATTTCTTATAGCATGAGACCAGATTACTCTCTTTTCACTAATACCTTTTGCAAATGCAGTTCGTATGTAATCTTGACTTAAATTTTCTAAGAGACCATTTTTCATTAGAACTGTCAGGGTAGCAAAACTACCAATCGACCACGCTATTATGGGAAGGATCATATGATGTGTCTGGTCAATTATTTTTTGGAATAAAGTCATTTGTTCCCAGATTTCTCTAGGACTATGTAAGCCACCTAGCGGAAAAACATCCAAAAAGCTTCCTCCGCCTAGTAAAACAAGTAAAACGCCCCCTAAGGCCCATCCCGGAATTGAATAAGTAATGAAGATCATTACACTCGAACCAAAGTCAAATAAAGAGCCGTGATTAATTGCCTTTTTTATACCTAGTGGTATACAGACTAAATAGGATAATAAAATACCCGTCAATCCTAGAAGAAGAGAAATTCGAAACCTTGGTGCCATTACCTCTGTTACTGGCCTAGCATAAATATATGATCTACCTAAATTACCTGTTAGAATTCCTGATAATTCTTTTTGAAATACAACTGCATCTACAGACCCATCTACTTGAAGACTGTCAACAGAAGCATGCCATTTTTTACTTATACTACCATCTTTTTCATGTACTAATAATTTACCATTATCCAAATATTCAACATCCACTAACCATAACTTTCCATCACGCTTCCCAACTCTCTTCTCTTTAATCGTTTGCCCTAATGGAAAAACAACTTCACGGTGTTTTATTTCTCTAGGCATTACACCCAACCATATTAGATATCTCTGGAGTATAGGTTTATCGAACCCGTAAAAACGTCTGAGTTCTCTTAATGCACTTTCAGGTAATACACTTCCTCCCAAAACACCAGATGTAGCTGCACCTGGTTCTGAACCACCCATCTGTAGTTCCATAATTGCTCTATCAATTGGTCCGCCAGGTGCTATTTGCAAAATGATAAATACAA
>Ga0209709_10000929_pt1 | contig 27566 bp, 22 predicted proteins | sample ArcticOcean_MG_C_2_FD_187435 | JGI IMG/M metagenome (GOLD analysis project Ga0209709, IMG submission 187435) | Marine microbial communities from western Arctic Ocean - ArcticOcean_MG_CB4_136 (SPAdes) (version 2) | ecosystem: Environmental > Aquatic > Marine > Oceanic | place: Arctic Ocean...
AACCTTTTATGCAAGCGAGAGAAATTGGTTTGATCTCATCTGCAGTTCCATAACATTCAATAGAGATGTGACTTATTGGACCTTTGGCAATCTGGAATTGTATTTGGCCTAACATTTCAGCCAAATCTAGGAAGGGTTGAATTTCCTTGAGTTTTGCCAAATCCGAAATGGGCATATTCAAAGCGTTGGTTAGTTTGTCGTGTAATAAACAATCACGTACCTGCTCACAAATAGCACTACTTACTCCTTCTTTTGCTTCCTTCGTAGATGCACCTAAGTGAGGCGACAAAACAATTTTTGGTATCCCTACCAATGGATGATCTCCATCAATTGGTTCAGATGTAAACACATCAATGGCTGCGCCACCGATCTTTTGTTCTGTAACAGCTTTTGCCAAATCCGCCTCATTAATGATGCCGCCTCGAGCCACATTGATTATCCGCGCCGATGATTTCATTCGACAAAGGCGATCATAATTAAAAAGGTCTGTCGTATGTTTGTTCAATGGTACATGGAGCGTAATAAAATCTGCACTTTCCGTCAAGGTATCCAGGTCAACTATCTTGATCTCATCTCCCCGAAACATGTCCTGATTCACAAATGGGTCATAGCCAATAATACTCATGCCAAAAGATCGACATCGATCCATCACTTCCCGACCAATTTTCCCTAAGCCAACAATACCCAGTGTCTTATTGCGAAGTTCAGTCCCAACTAAATGATCGCGATTCCATTCTCCTTTTTCCAGTCCGCTATGCCCTAGATGAATATTCCGGGATAATGTTAACATCAATGCCACAGTATGTTCTGCAGCAGAAATTGTATTCACATCGGGTGTATTCATTACTACAACACCTTTACGTGTTGCAGATGGGAAATCGATGTTGTCTACTCCAACGCCAGCTCTGCCTATGACAAGTAAATTTTGTGAAGACTGTATCATGTCAGCTGTAATATTGGTGCCACTTCGGATGATCCAGCCATGTACATCCCGGGCAGCTGATTGCTTTTCTTCAGGTGTACCATCAGGTAAATAAACAATTTCTAAACCAGCATCATTTAAAATGGCCAAACCAGCATCTGTAATAGGATCAGATAAGAGAACTTTCATTGGGGCGCATATATTGATGAATGGTTATTATTGAGCGCTAATCAAGTTAAGAGCTGATCCTGCTTTGAACCATTCGATCTGAGCATCATTATACGTGTGCTTGCAAAGAATCTCATCTGTTGATTCATCCGAATGACTAATTTTCAACGTGAGCAATTTTCCAGTTGAAAATTGATTCAAATCTAAAAAGTCAAATGTGTCATCTTCCTGGATTTTATCGTAATCAGTTTTATCAGCAAATGTTAAACCGAGCATGCCCTGTTTCTTTAAATTTGTTTCGTGAATCCTTGCAAAGGATCGGACTAAAACAACGCTTACGCCTAAATGTCTTGGTTCCATGGCTGCATGTTCACGGGAAGAGCCTTCACCATAGTTTTCATCCCCCACGACAATGGTTGGTATCCGAGAAGTTTTATAGTCACGTTGTGTAGATGGAACGCTACCATATTCTCCCGTTTTTTGATTCTTAACATTATTGGTAAGATCATTAAAATAATTCACAGCACCGGTAAGCATATTTTCTGAAATATGATCTAAATGTCCACGAAATTTCAACCAGGGTCCGGCCATGGAAATATGATCGGTCGTACACTTCCCTTTTGCTTTAATAAGCAATTTCATCCCGGTAATATTTTCTCCGTCCCAAGGCTCAAACGGTGTTAGTAATTCAAGCCTTTCCGAATTTGGATTAACTTTTACTTCTATCGATGAACCATTCTGAGATGGAGGTTGATATCCCAAATCTTCCACAGCAAAACCATTCGGGGGTAGATCATGACCAACAGGTGCATCCAACACCACTGAATCGCCAGCTTCGTTCACCAAGGTATCCCTTAACGGATCAAATGTGAGATCACCTGCAATAGCTAATGCTGTAACTAATTCAGGAGAAGCAACAAAAGCATGAGTATTTGGATTACCATCAGCCCGTTTTGCAAAATTCCGGTTAAATGAATGGACAATAGTGTTTTTTTCTTGGTTTTCTGCACCAGCACGAGCCCATTGGCCAATACATGGTCCACAAGCATTTGCAAATACTTCTGCACCCAATTGTTCAAAAATATCAATAAAACCATCTCTCTCAATAGTGTATCTAACCTGTTCAGAACCAGGCGTAATTGTGAATTTGGCTTTTGTTTTGAGCCCTTTATCTACCGCTTGTTTTGCAATAGATGCGGCACGGGAAATATCTTCATAAGAAGAATTTGTACATGAACCAATCAATCCAACTTCGATTGTGGTTGGCCAATTATTCTCTGCGGCGGCTAATCCCATTTGCGAAACCGGCGTGGCTTTATCTGGTGTGAATGGACCATTCAAGTGTGGTTCTAATTCTGATAAATTAATTTCGATTACTTGGTCATAATAATCTTCCGGGTTTAATAGTACTTCATCATCTGCCCGAAGATATTTTCTCATTCCATTGGCGAGATCAGCCACTTTATCCCGACCTGTGGCTCGAAGGTATTTTTCCATATGATCATCGTATCCAAATATGGAAGTGGTAGCACCAATCTCCGCACCCATATTACAAATAGTTCCTTTTCCGGTACATGATAAATTATCGGCACCGGGGCCAAAATATTCTACGATTGCATCTGTTCCACCCTTTACAGTTAATATACCAGCCACCTTTAGTATTACATCTTTTGCTGATGTCCAGCCATTCATTTCACCCACAAGTTTGACACCAATTAACTTAGGGAATTTCAGTTCCCATGCCATTCCTGCCATCACATCGACTGCATCAGCGCCACCTACACCAATGGCAACCATACCTAATCCGCCTGCATTCACAGTATGACTATCTGTACCTATCATCATACCACCGGGAAATGCGTAATTTTCTAAAACTACCTGGTGAATTATCCCTGCACCAGGTTTCCAAAATCCAATGCCATACTTGTCTGAAACAGATTCAAGGAAATCATACACTTCACCATTCACATCCTTGGCCTGTGCAAGATCTATTCTTGCACTTTCTTTGGCCTGAATCAAATGGTCACAATGGACTGTGGATGGAACAGCTACCCTATTTTTACCGGCCATCATGAATTGAAGTAATGCCATTTGTGCAGTTGCATCTTGCATAGCAACACGATCTGGTGCAAAATCAACATAAGATTCACCGCGACCAAATGGCTCCGTAGGTTTCCCGTCAAATAGATGAGAATATAAAACTTTTTCAGCTAGCGTCATGGGGCGATTCAAAACGGACTGGGCCATTTTGATCTGATCTGCCATCCGAGCATAAACGCCCTTAATCATATCCAAGTCGAACATGAATAATATTTCTCCATAATTGTGTTAAGATTTGTAGGAACAAAAACGGTATTTACCGTTATAAACCAAGACTTAAATTTACTGGAGACAACCCATACTTTCCAATGCAGTTAATGAACTCAATCCGTAATTTTCACGCCATGATTCGACATCTCACGATCTTTTTTCTCTTATCAAACGCCATTTTTGCATCTGTATCGACAAAAGTTATTCAAAATAATGCAGCTCAATTGCTGATACAAGTTGATATCAATGCCACCAGTGAAGCAGATATTCAACCAATAACATTTATCGTAGGGTTCCCAACCGATGAATTACCGGTAACTCGAATTCAATTTCTCAATAAATCAGAATTGTCTTTTACACATCTTCACGACTCCAAGAGTGATTTTGATTGGATCAATCAACAAAGACTAAAAAATCTAGAAACAGGGACGATTCGGGTTTCGCCACGTGACGATTCTAATGGATATTATCAAAAAATTATCATTACACTTGATTTTTCAATAACAGATAATCCAATTCGAAACCCAACTAAAACAGAATCAGAATTTTTAAAAAACAGAATTATAAATTGGGAAACAGCAAAATCTTGGATGATAAAGGGAAAAAGAACATCCGAAAAAATTGCAACAGCTACCGATGGTCAATGGATCCAGTTTTTCCTGAATGAAGATGGTATGGCATCTATTCCATATACAGCCTTATCTGCAGTTCTTTCTAATATTTCATTAATTGATCCGCGATCATTTTCTATTTTTATGGCTCAGGAATTTGGACGATCACGCACACAATCTATTAATCAGGATATGGCTGAAAATTTAGTTGAAATAGGTATTTGGGTTGAGGGCGAAATTGATGGTTCGTTTGACCCTGAAGACCAAATTATTTTTTATGGTCGTGGTCCATCCGGATTTGATAATGTCGACGGCAATCTGAATTGGCATCAAAATATTTATTTCACATCCAATTCTTGCTGGCTTTTTATTCCAACGGATTCAAGTCTCCGTGGAAAAAGAGTGACTCCATCAATCCAGCCAGAAACAGTTTCAATTACGTTAGATTATGGCATGACAGCGGTCCATCATGAATTGGATTTAGTGAACTTGAATGGCGCAGGTACACTTTGGCTCAGCAGTCCCATTTCTTCTGGTGGTGCCCAAGCTATACTTACCGATCTCCAGAATCCAAAGTATGGTGTTGATAGTAAAATTACAGCCCGTATTTATGGCCATTCTCTCTCTGAAACTGCCAACCCAAATCATGAAATTGCGATTTATTACGCAAGTTTGAATGGAACAGTTATTGGTGATACAGTGAAGTGGGGCAGTTCTTCGAAACGCGATATTACAGATAATTCTCCAAATATTACTTTAAACGACGGGTCTAATGTTTTTTATATCAAGAATCAATCATCGGATGGAAATTCTTCACCATATTTAGATTATTTTGAACTTTATTATGGCAGGGAACTTTCCTTTTCGGAATCATATGAATTCATTTCACCCATTAGCGGGCAAGATATTCGGTTTTCATTTTCAGGACAAAAAAGCCAATCAGATTACTTATGGGATATTACTGATTTGAAGAATCCTGAATTAATTCAGTTTACTGAATCAGGTTTCGCGGATGTATCCGTTTCAACTAACTCATCGAACTATTTTGTATTTTTTAATATGAATAATCTGTCTGAGGTTGATGAAATAATGTTGAAAGAATCCCAAAGTTTTTTATCCCTTCGACAAACGGGGATACAAATGGAATATATTGTGGTGGGTCCGGAACAATTTCGAGAAGAAGCTTCCGAATTAGTTCAATTAAGGTCACCTGCAGTCTATGCTAGTTTAGAGGAAATATATGATGAATTTTCCGCTGGAAATAAAGATCCCATGGCAATTCGTAGTTTTGTGCAATGGACACAGGAGAATTGGACAGATCCAATCCCAAATTTCCTAATGATCCTTGGCGATGGCGGTTATGATTATAGGAATATTACGGGACAATCGACCATAATCGCACCAACGATTCAAACTACATCCTATGCAACTGACGATAAACTGGCCACAATCCATGGGAATATTCCTGAACTTGCCATTGGCCGATTTCCTGCACGAAATGAAATTGAAGTCGTGAATTTCGTTGAAAAAATTATGGCCATGGAAACAACGCCTCAATTTGGACCTTGGAGGCAACGGGTTATTCTAATGGCCGATGATGGCGCAAGACCGGAACCAACCAGCGGATCAATTGAAACTGGAAAATCTCATACCCGGAATTCGGAAACTTTGGCAGGACTCATTCCATCTTTTATCAGTGTAGAAAAACTATATTTATTAGAATATCCGGAAGTGAGTGATGCTTCATCTTATGGTGTGGTAAAACCCGATGCCACGGTAGATCTTTTTAATAAATTAAATAAAGGGAGTGCTATTATCTCCTATATAGGACATGGATCTCCCGATCAACTTGCACAAGAAAAACTATTATCTTTAGATCGAGGGGATATCAATCAAATGAATACAGGAGGAAAAATGCCATTATGGATTGTAGGCACCTGTTCATTCGGCCATTTTGACGACCCACTCACTGAATCTTTCGCAGAAGAATTGATTCGTGAGCCTATGGATGCAGCATCTATGGTGATTTCGACTTCACGAAAAATTTCAGTTAGCGGAAATTCAAGATATACGAGACAATTATTTGAAACAATCTTTGAAAATAATCACGTGACGGATTCTCCTGTTGGAATAGTCTTACAAACTGTAAAAGATGGAGCACCAGAAGGGCAATATTTTCATTTATTTGGTGACCCGGCTATGCTAATTCCAATGCCAAATAGGACCATAACAATTTCGAATGTCTCTCCAGACACATTGGAGACTCTTGGTATTGCAACTTTCAATGGGACCCAAACAGAAATACCAGGATTCGGAAATGGGTATATTACCTTAATAGATGCAAATCGCAGTGTGACCAGAGAATACCAAATAAGTTCCGAGACTCATTCTTTATCTTACACCCTTCCCGGAGCCACATTGTTTCGTGGACAATTTTCTTTTAGTGGTGAAAATTTTTCCGGTGACATACGAATCCCCCAAGATATCTCCTATTCGACTGATCCAGCACGCCTCATGATCTATGTTCACGATAATGAAAAAGAAGCAATTGGGGTTATGGGAGAAATACAATTAACGGGTGGCGAAGGGACTAATGATACTTTCGGACCACAGATCTCATTTGAGACCATTTCCGGACAAAAATTGGAAAATGGTGATCACTTTTCTGAAAGTGAAGATCTGATCATTCGATTTTCAGATCCATTAGGAATAAATTTGACCAATGAATCGGGACACGAAATACAGGTGACTGATATAGAAACCGGCAACTCTGAATCCATTACCCAGGATTTTTATTACGACCAAAATAGTATTATTACCGGTACAGTTACTTTCAATAGATCTACAGATAATGATATGAATATCAGAGTGCAAGCTTGGGATAGTGCCAACAATCCATCTGAAAAAGAGATTCGTCTTTCCAGAACTGTTCATAACGAGTTCAAGATCTATAATGCTTATAATTATCCAAACCCATTCTCTACATTTACACAATTTGCTTTCCAAATAACACAAAATGCAGATATAAAACTGGACGTTTATACACTTGGCGGACGTCGAATTAAATCCTTTGATGAAAGCAACATTTCGCCCGGATACCATACCATTGAATGGGATGGGATGGACACTTATGGTGGGCAAATTGCAAATGGAGTTTATTTATTTCGACTGAAGGCCATTGGAGATGAAACCACTGAAACCTATATCGGCCGCTGCGCAAAATACCAATAAAAATATACTATGGATTTGAAGCCTCTTATACTTGCATCCGCATCCCCTCGTCGAGAACAACTCTTGAATCAAATTGGGTTAGTATTTTCTGTGGTTCCAAGCAAAGTGATAGAAGATTTTTCATTGGCTCTTCCACCAGAGGCATTTACAGAACACTGGGCCAGAGAAAAAGCAAAATACGTAGCAGAAAATAATCCAGATACCATGGTGGTTGGTGCAGATACAATTGTGGTTTTGAATGGAAAGATACTTGGAAAACCCAAAAATGAACTGGATAGTTTTTCTATGCTTCAGTCCTTGTCAGGACATACCCACGAAGTGATCACAGGCATGTCCTTTCTAAAGGTTGATTCTGATATTGACTTTACTTTTAATGAACGAACATATGTTTCATTTAAAACTTTAAGTGATTCTGATATTCGCTATTATATTGATAATTATAATCCATTTGATAAAGCCGGAAGCTATGGAATTCAAGACTGGTTTTCAATACACATTCGACAAATTAAAGGATGCTATTTTAACGTGATGGGGTTGCCGCTTTCATCTTTCTATTCACATTATAGTAGACTTACAAATTATTTAAACAGACCATGATTCATATTACTGATTCCATCACTATTTTTGAGAATCAAATTGACTTCAAAGCAATTAGATCTTCTGGACCTGGTGGCCAACATGTGAATAAAGTATCTACTGCCATTTCGTTAAAATATGATGTTTTGACTCAAAACTATCCATCATGGTTTTTAGCACAATTAAAATTGAATGCTGGATCACATTTCTCAAAAAATGGGATTATTATCCTTAAAGCTCAATCTTATCGTTCCCAAGCCAGAAACAAAGATGATGCATTAACACGATTGATCCACCTTTTCAAACAATCTGCAATTCGACCAATAAAAAGGATGAAAACAATTCCGGCCAAAAGTGTTAACCAAAACCGTCTCAACCTTAAAAAATTACAAAGTAAAAAAAAGATTTTAAGAAAACCACCAAAATTGGACGAATAAACTTTTTCTCATAAGATACTGACCTGTAATTTCAAGAATAATTTTCTATCCTTATGGCCCAATTTTATAAAGAATTAAAAGAATTAAGAGAATCTCGTGGAATTTCCATGGAGGAGATCAGTGATCGCACTAAAATCAATATACGATATTTACATTCTATTGAATCGGGAGAATTTAGTGAAATAGAGATTCCATATCTTCGCCTTTTTCTCCGTGCCTATGCTGAGGAAATTGGAGGCGATTCTGATAGAGCATTGGAACAACTGGATTCTTATTTAGGAACCAGCCGCCCGATTTCTCATAAGGCTTTGACTACAAAAGATGAGCACTTTGACAATCAAGAAAAATTTGGTGGAGAAACTGATATCCCTTCAAATACTGACCAAAAATTCCGGAAGGATTTAATAAAAGGTGGTCTTCTTCTCATAGTTTTTATTTTTTCTATTTTGATCTTTAAAAAAATATTCAATACAGAAAGTACGACAGTCATTCCTACTATGATTCAAGAATACGTACAGTCTATTTCAGAGCAAGAACTATCATCTCACTATTTATTAGACCAGACTAGAGAAGAATTACTTCCTGTCTCACCACCTTTTTTTATAAAACTTCGTGTGAGGGAGCAAACAGCTTATTCTTTTAAAAATGATACATTCCCGGCTATTTCGAATCTTTTGCAGGAAAATTGGGAACAAGATCTCAACGCTTTTGTCAAAACATCAGAATTGTTATTCTCCAATACAAACGGTCTAACTTTGTTTATTAATGGTGTAAACATAACCAATATCACTAATTACAATAATCCCCTTCGATTGACCATTCGCCCTTCCCCTCCATCCATGGTCATCCAGCGGTATAAACCGCTTCGGTAATACCCTTCTAATACAACCCACTTTTCTCCACTGAGGTTTTTCTCATAGGGAAGCCCTTGTCTTTTTTAAAAATAATCTTAATATTTATTGACATTTTTCCCATGTTAAGGTAAGATTGTGGGTAGCTGTGGGTAACTTCCCCTTTCAAACATGACCTTGACAAATAATACATTTACAGGCGAATATGCATACTCCCTTGATTCCAAGGGCCGTGTAAATATTCCGGCCAAATTTCGGCAATCCCTGTCCGATAATAACGAAGGCACTTTCGTTATTACAAGAGGTATGGATTCATGCGTTTGGGTATATCCCCTTATTCAATGGAAAGACATTGAGTCTAATCTCCGTAATCTTTCTTCTCTTTCAAAAATCAACAGGACATTCGTGCGCAATACTGCACGGTATGCATCCCCTTCCACTTATGATAAACAGGGGCGCATCACTTTGACTCCGTACCTGATCGATTACGCCGGTTTAGATAAAGATGTATTAATTGTTGGTATGGTAAATAAAATTGAAATTTGGAATCCAACCCGTTTGGATGAAACAGATAAACAGAATTTAGAAATTGATCCAGCGGCATATGATGAACTGGCTAAAAACATTATTATCTAATGATACAGCGAAGGCAATCGGGAACGCAAGTTCACGTTCCGGTTCTGCCGACGGAGGTTATTTTCTACCTCAATATTATTACCGACGGTATCTATCTAGACGGAACAGTTGGGCTCGGGGGACACGCCTCGCTTATCCTCGACCATCTGTCACCCAAGGGTCATTTCATAGGAACTGATCTGGATAATGAGGCACTTTTATTATGCAACAAACGTCTCTCTGGTTATCCAACCCCTGTCTCCCTTTTTCACAACTCTTATCACAATTTTAATGCTACCCTTGATGAATTGGGAATTGATCAAGTGAACGGGTTTTTATTGGACCTAGGGCTCTCTTCATTGCAAATGGATTCACATTTGCGGGGGTTTTCCTATTCAACAGACTCAGATCTGGACATGAGGTTTGATTCATCTCAAGAAATTAAAGCTTCGGGAATTTTAAATCATCTTTCTGTAAATGATTTGGCGAATGTGATTTTTCAATATGGTGAAGAAAGGCGATCCCGCGCTATTGCAAAAAGTATCGTAAAAATGAGACCGTTGACTACCGTATTTGACTTGGTTGAATCCATCCGCAGAAGTACTCCCCCAAATCATCGAGATAGGACGTTGGCGCGTGTTTTTCAGGCTATTCGAATCAAGGTTAATGGCGAATTGGAAAAACTTGAAAATTTCCTTTCAACCTTTCGAGACCGGCTTGTAATTGGTGGGCGTGTCGCCATCATTAGTTTTCACTCCCTGGAAGACAGATTAGTGAAACATAGTTTTAAAGAACTAGCGAAAGAAGGTGTCCTATCAATCCTAACAAAAAAACCGATAATTGCCACTAATGAAGAGATTGCAGAAAACAGACGCTCTAGAAGTGCAAAACTACGTGTAGCAGAAAGGATATCTTAATGGCAAATAAAAGAATATCAAAACGAGCCCGGGATTTGATTCAAAGTCTTCTATTTTTTATTTCCACATTTGGAATTATCTCCTGTCTCATTTTTTATTTATGGGTCTATACAGAGATTGATGAAACTCTTCTAGCTATCGAGATCCAAAATTCCACAGCGAAAGAATTACAAAATGATGTCAATGAACTCCAAAGCAAAATAGAATCATTGAGCCGACCAGACGTGATTGCGAGAAAAGCGCGTGAAGAATTGAATATGGTATTTACCCAACCTGAAACCCTCCAGATTATAATAGATCGAAAAATGACCAAAATCTTGTGACAAAAACGTATTCGAAATACAAACCACGGATTACCATACTGGCTGGATTCATCATCCTATCATGGTTAGGCCTCTGTGTGCGGCTATTTCAAGTACAAATTCTCAATGGCGCGCAATATCAAATGGCGGTCGTCAATCAATCTCAGAAAAAACAAATCATCCCAGCAAACCGTGGTAATATTTTCGATAGGAAAGATAAACCTCTCACGCGGAACATTATTCATTACACACTTTCTGCAAATCCAAACAAGGTAAAAGATAAGATTGGTCTCGCTACAGCAATCAGTGAAAGAACCGGACATCCCAAAGAGAAATACTTAAAAAAACTAAACTCAAATGCAAAGTTTTCTTACCTTGAGCGAAATATCCAACGAGAAACATTGGGCACCTTGGAAATAACAACTTTCGATGGATTGAAAATTGAAAGAAAATATCGCCGTTTCTACCCACATAACCATATTGCTGCCCAAGTGCTTGGTTTTACTAACATAGATGACGAAGGTATTTCTGGAATTGAAAAAGATTTCAACTCATATTTAACAGGAAAACCAGGTTCCGTTTATAAGACAAAAGGATGGAGTGGAAAAATCCAACACAAAAGTGGCATGCCCTATCAAGCGCCCATGGATGGTTGCAACATTCAATTAACTCTGGACCTAGAATATCAATCAATCCTAGAAGAAGAATTAGAACGGCGTCAGATTGAAACAAATGCGTTATCAGCCACTGGAATAATTATGAATCCGCAAACAGGTGAGATTTTAGCTATGGCATCTACACCAGGATTTGATAATAATAAATTTGGAACATCGGCTCCAGCTCAACAACGGATCAGATCCATTACAGATCAATTTGAACCAGGTTCAACCTTTAAGGTTGTTTCCGCTGTTTCGGCCATTTCTGGAAATATAGTTAGCCTGGAAGATGAATTCCACTGTGAAAATGGCGAATTTTCTTATTACAATATTACAGTGAGAGATCACACTGAACATGCCATGCTAACCCTTCCTGGAATTATTTGTTTTTCAAGCAATATCGGCATGATCAAAGTAATGGAACGAGTAGGGACAAAATCTCTTTACCGAACTAGTCGGGATTTTGGATTTGGATCCACCACCGGAATCAGTCTTGCTGGTGAAATGAGTGGAAAATTGAGTGCTGTAAAAAATTGGAGTGCCGTTTCCTTGGGACAGATTGCCATGGGGCATGAAGTGGGTGTTACCGCTATCCAATTAGCTTCCGCCTACTGCGCGATTGCCAACGGAGGTTACCTTGTAACGCCTCGTCTGGTTCGGCAAATCATTGACCGAAACCAGGAAGTAATTTATGCTGAAGAGCCATCCGTAATTCGGAAAATTTCTGACCAGAAAACAATGAAAAACATTCGAAAAATGCTTAGAGGTGTAGTCATGAACGGGACAGGCCATAATGCTGATATTTCTGGTTGGGATGTAGCAGGAAAAACAGGCACTGCTCAGAAGTGGATAGATGGCCAATATTCCAATGATAAGTTTATTTCCAATTTTGTTGGATTTTTCCCTTACCAAAATCCACAACTTCTTGCTTTTATTATGTTAGATGAACCGAACCAGCCTTACCACTGGGGATCTGAGGGTGCAGCTATTGCTTTTAAACGTGTCATGAAGCGCATTATCAGTATGGATGATGAAATTACCCCGCCAACAAGGGATTCGGATCAGGGTATCTTTGCGTATCAATTACCCAAAAATGATGTGATCATACGAAATGAACCACCTATCGCTATTCAAGCATCTTCCTTGCCGCTAGGGTTATCTACCGTTGCTAGGTTTTCAAATAAAGTTGAAATGCCTGAAATCCGTGGTTTTAGCATGCGGAAGGCCATGACATCTCTTCGCCAAGCCGGGTTAAAATATATAATTAAAGGAAGCGGAAAAGTTGCATGGCAGAGTCCAGAACCGGGAACAATTTTGAACAAAGGTCACACTTGCACCGTAGGATTTAAATGACAAAGTCTCTACGCACTATTGCTCATTCATTATTTCAACCATCCCGAGAAATTCCAAATGTTACAGTTACGGGGGTGAAATTGAATTCTTCCCAGGTTGAAGATGGTGATCTTTTTATTGCTATTCCCGGGACAAAAGTGGATGGCCATGATTTTATAGGTGATGCCATTGATTCAGGAGCAATAGCCATTATTTCTAATGGACGAGATGTAGGTGAGTTGTCTGTTCCTCAAATAAAAGTGGCAAACCCAAGGCGTGCTGCATCAATAGTTGCTGCAGAATATTATGGGCATCCTACAAAAGGCCTTATTGTCCTTGGCATAACCGGGACCAATGGTAAAACAACCACTGCTTCTCTCCTTTATTCTATATTGAATAACGCCGGGCACAAAACAGCTCAATTGGGAACATTAGGTACAATTGCTGATGGTTTTAATCAAGAAGCGACATTAACCACCCCGGACTCCATTTCATTACAAAAAATATTTTCAGAATTGAGGGATGCGGATTTCTCACACATTGTCATGGAAGTTTCTTCCCATGCGTTAGATCAATACAGGGTCGCAGATATTGAATTTGATGTGGCCCTGTTCACCAATTTGACACCCGAGCATTTGGATTACCATGCTTCGATAGAAGCCTACTATCAGGCGAAAGCGCGCCTTTTCAGAATGTTACCATTGGAATCCACTGCCATCGTGAATGAGTCCGATCCAAATGGGTTGAGAATGGCAGAAGAAACGAATGCCCCAACTTTGACTTTTTCCCGTTCAAATGGGAATTCCATTCATTTTTCTGATTTAAATATTTCCATTTCTGGGATTCATGGCAATATTATTGCAGGTCATATCAACTATGAGATCGGCTCAAGCCTTGTGGGTGAGTTCAATGCAGAAAATATATTAGGTGCAGTTTCGGTGGCTCATGCCTTGGGTATCCAGAAAGAAATGATTGAAGATGGGATTAAAAAATGTTCTGCTATTCCCGGCCGAATGGAATCCTTCCCATTGGCTAATGGCGCAAAAGCGATCATAGATTATGCTCACACACCAGATGCTTATGAAAAGGTATTAGGCACCTTAAAAGAAGTTTCTTTGGATGATTCCTACCTATATGTCGTTTTCGGAGCCGGTGGTGATAGAGATACAAGCAAACGTCCGAAAATGGCCCGGATTGCTGAAATTTTTGCAACCCATTGTTTCGTAACACCGGATAATCCCAGAACAGAAGATCCAAATCAAATTTCGAAAGAAATAATTGGAGGTTTTTCTGGAAGCAATTTCACGGTATTTAAGGATCGAGGGGCTGGTTTAGAAAATGCTCTAAATCGATCTGAGAAAAATGATATTGTAGCTATTTTAGGAAAAGGTAGAGAAGAGTATCAGGATATCAAGAGTAAAAAAGAATTCTACTCTGATCTGGAGATTATTAGGAGATATCAATGAGAATTGGCATCAAATATCCAGAAAGATTTACAGCAATTTTTGAAACTGTTACCGGAAATAAACTACATCACCCAGTTCTGGGCATTACAACTGATAGTCGCGAAGTACAAGAGAATGATCTATATATTGCTTTGATAGGAGGGCGAGTTGACGGTCATTCCTTCCTTGGCAATGTTGAAAATTCTGGTGCAACCGCTGCCTTGGTTTCACAGATTAATGAATCTTTGGGTTTACAGCAAATTGTATGTGATAATCCATTAATAATGATCGGGAAAATTGCCAATGCATGGCGAAAACAATTTGATATTCCGGTAATAGGCATTACCGGTTCTAATGGCAAAACATCTACAAAAGATTTACTCGTACATGTACTGCAAAGCAGTTATAATGTGCACGCCACACAGGGGAATTTCAATACTACAATTGGGCTTCCCCTGACCCTCCTTCAAATGAATAATGAGCATTCGATTTCTATCCTTGAAATGGGCGCTAGTGTTCCTGGTGAAATTGATGCACTTTGCAGAATCGCTGACCCCACTCATGGAGTCATCACCAACATTGCACCTGCTCATTTAGAAGGCTTCGGCTCAATTGAAACAATTACCCAGGAAAAGGGAGCGCTTTTTCGCTCACTGGAAAATGGCATCTCATTTGTGAATTTGGCTGATGACAAAGTAGCAGGAATGAAAATTCCTGGTAAAAAAGTCACATTTGGTCTCACGCCGGAATGTGACTTCCCTGCTGATATTCACCAAGAAAATAATGGATCACTTACTTTGATTCTGGATTCTTATGATATACCCACTGGTAGCCATAATTTATCTTTTATTAAAAACAGTATTGCTGTTACTGCCATAGCAGTAACTCTGGGAGTAGAATGGAATAATGTGATTGAAAGGATTCAATCCTTTAAACCTACATCAGGAAGGTGCCAAGTCAAGCAATTTGATGATATTACTGTCATTGACGATACCTACAATGCAAATTTAATCTCATCATTGGCTGCATTGGATTATTTAAAATCATTTTCCGGTAACGGACGTCGAATCTTTGTTTTTGGTGATATGTTTGAATTAGGCCCCACATCCCATGAGCAACACCGCAAGATCGGCAAAAAATGCACTGAGTTAGAACTAGATGGTGTTTTTACATTGGGACAAAATACAATTCACACAGATTCGATGATTAACAATGGAATTAATCATAAACATTTTGAATCGCATGATGAGTTGATCCATTCATTGAAAGGTATTGTTCACTCTGGAGATAAAATTTTATTTAAGGGATCTCGTGGGATGGCCATGGAAAAAGTGATCAAGGGAGTTTTTGCAGACTAATGTTGTATTATTTCCTGACACCCCTCACAGAAACCTTTTCTGCTTTTAATTTATTTGAGTACATCACATTTCGTGCAGCATTCGCAGCAATTACTGCACTGCTTATAAGCTTCATCATTGGGCCCTGGGTTATCCACATACTACAAAAAAACCAGATCGGCGAAGAAATTCGCCTAACAGGGCCAGAATCACACATGAAGAAAAGAGGCACGCCTACAATGGGAGGAGTCATCATTTTAATGTCAGTACTCCTCCCAACCCTCCTCTTCGCTAAGTTAAACAATCCGATGATCCAAATCATTATTGTCGCCACAATCTGGATGGGAATTTTTGGATTCATCGATGATTATTTAAAAGTCATCAAAAAAATAGAAAAAGGGCTTATTGCCCGTTATAAAATGGCTGGACAAATTACTCTTGGCGCTATTGTGAGCCTTTGGATCTTCAATACACCGGAATTTGCTGAATTCAGTACAAAAACAACTGTTCCATTCTTAAAAAATGTGGAAATAGATCTTGGTTTGTTTTATCCATTAATGATAATTCTCGTAATCACTGGTACATCCAATGCAGTGAACCTCACCGATGGCTTGGATGGATTAGCAGCTGGGCTTTTGGCAATTTGTTTCACAGTATTTGCTGCCATAGCTTATATTTCCGGTCGCGTAGATTTTTCTGATTATCTGAATATCATTTATTTACCTGGCGCAGGGGAGCTAACCATTTTTACAGCGTCCATGGCCGGAGCCTGTATCGGGTATCTTTGGTTCAACTCTTCTCCTGCTGAAGTTTTTATGGGAGATACTGGATCTCTTTCTACCGGCGCTGCACTTGGGACACTTGCAGTGCTTTTAAAAAAGGAATTACTTCTTTTCATTATTGGTGGAGTTTTTGTTTGGGAAGCAATTTCTGTTATTCTACAGGTTTCCTACTTCCGTTGGACAAAATTCAAAACCGGAGAGGGAAAACGATTATTTAAAATGGCTCCCATTCACCATCATTTTGAATTAGCGGGATGGCCCGAAACCAAAGTTGTAGTCCGTTTTTGGATCATAGGATTACTTTTGGCTCTATTCTCCCTCACAACATTCAAGATACGATGATAGATATTTCTAATAGAAAAAATATTAATATCAGGGATAAAAAGGTCACAGTGATTGGTTTAGGCACGAGCGGAACTGCCGCAGCGATACTGGCGAATCACCTCGGCGCCCGAGTTTTTGGCAGTGATTCATCAGAAAACTTTCAGATCAGTAATAATGCATTATACTTGTTAAATAATCATATTGCCAGCGAAACAGGCCTCCATTCCAAAAGGATATATGATGCAGATCTCTGGATCATTTCGCCTGGTGTTCCCAATGATGCAGATATTGTAAAAAAAGCTCAGGATCGAGGAATCCCTATTGTTGGAGAAATAGAATTTGCTAGTTGGTACACTGATTCTCCAATTGTGGCTGTTACAGGCTCCAATGGAAAAACAACCACAGTAAATATTTTATCTGAAATGTGTCAATCGGAAAATGTTCAATCTATCATGGCAGGAAATATGGGGATACCCTTTTCAGAACGAGTTTTGACAGAAATAAAAAAGCCAAAACAAAATCTGGCATATATTCTTGAGATCTCAAGTTTTCAAATGGAATTTGTCCTACACTTTTGTCCCAACATTGCTGTTTATACAAATCTATCTCCAGACCATTTAGATCGTCATGGCACCATGGATGAATATGTGAATACGAAATTGAAAATGGTGAAGAACATGAGTAGTGATGGATACATTGTCTTCAATGCTGATGATCCACAACTCATTATGGCTTTAGAAGGACATGATTCAAAATTAGTACCATTCAGTATGATGCGAACCGGACTTATATATTCCATCGATTCAAAAAATATTAACACCATAACCGGGAATTCCCTTCTTAGTGTAAATGATATTGCATTACCTGGTAAACACAATTTATCGAATATGCTCTGTGCGGCAACTTCTTCTTCTCTTATGGGTATTTCTGATAAACATATTGCCAATGTGATGAAAACATTTACAGGTGTAGAACATCGGTTGGAAAATGTCGCTATTATCAAAGATGTTACTTATATCAATGATTCAAAAGCCACGAATCTGGATTCTGTTTCTGTGGCAATTCAAAGTTTTAATAAGCCTGTTGTTTTAATCTTAGGCGGTAGAAACAAAGGTGCAGATTTTCGGCTACTCCTTCCACATATCAAGTCAAGTCATGTAAGGGATATTATCTCTTATGGAGAGGCCGGCGGGCAAATAAGCACTGCTATAGGGGATGCGGTAAGATCGGTGCAGGTCACAGATCTTAACTCCGCAGTGACGACGGCCCAACGTCTGGCTGCTCCCGGGGATGTTGTATTGTTATCTCCGGGATGTGCCAGTTTTGACCAATTCGCAAATTTTGAAGAAAGAGGACAATATTTTAAAACGAAGGTTCTGGAGATGATGGCAGCATGATTGATATGCTCATACAACGATATGATCGCCAACTGTTGATCTACCTTGGTATTCTTGCTGCCATGGGAACTGTGATGCTTTACAGCGCAAGTTGGTACGAATCTTTTGCCAATTCAAATGGTCGGACCGATATGCTATTTTTGCAGGGGCATCTCAAACGAATGTTGGTAGGCGTATTTTTTCTGTTTGGATTTTTGACCTTGGACTATCGTCGTTTAAAGGTTATTGCTCCTTATTTTATTGTAGGAGCCATCATTTTATTAATCTCCACAAAGGCTTTTTACCTTGCGAAAGGGTTTAGTTGGTATAAACCTGCACGTTGGCTCTATTTGGGCCCTTTTACACTTCAAACTTCAGATGTCGCTCGGATGGCTATTATTGTATTCATGGCCTACTATGTGGATAAAAAACGGGATCAACTCAAAGATTTTCAAATGGGGCTCCTCCCTGCTTTAAGTGTTTTGGCAATCATTATGGGATTAATCGTTATTCAACCAGATTATAGCACAGCATTAATGCTAGGTACGATCGGGGCCTTAATCCTTTTTATTGGAGGTGCACAAATTTCCCAACTTTCTCTAGCGGGCGCAGGTGCCATGTTGATCGGTATACCCGTTCTCCTTTCCCGAGAATATAGAAGAAAACGCATTTTTTCTTTTTTTGGTCTCGGCGATGATCCCGATGTTGGATACCAAGCGAGTCAGTCACTAATCAGTCTCGGGAATGGTGGGATTTTTGGTGTAGGGCTTGGAAATAGTATTGAGAAGAATCATCTATTACCCACACCCCATACAGATTTTATTTTTGCAATCATTGGTGAAGAATTGGGATTTATTTTAGGCACAGTCCCTGTACTGACTCTTTTCCTGCTCATCTTTTTTCGCGGATTAAAAGTTGCGAAAGAATGTACCGATCCATTCGGTGTATTTCTTGCCGTGGGAATTTCTTTCAATCTAATTTTATATGCTTTTGTAAATGTAGCAGTTGTAACGGGCATTTTTCCTGTAACTGGGTTGCCCATGCCCATGGTGAGCTATGGTGGTTCAGGGATGGTGATTAACATGGCTCTCATTGGTATTTTATTGAATATATCCCAAGCTCGTAGATCCGTAGGAAGTACCCGTGGGTGGAGTCCGTCACATTATGTCTAATCGTAAAATTCTGATCGCTGGTGGTGGCACCGGTGGACACCTTTTCCCAGCCTTGGCTATTGGAGAAGAAATCCATCGCCGTGAACCGAAAGCAAAAGTTCATTATGTTGGATCCAATTTTGGATTGGAAGCACGCGTATTTCCTGTGAAGGATGTATGGCATACATTACTTCCTATTCGCGGATTTCAGCGCGGAATCAGTTTTCAAAGTATTGGGCGAAATATTTTACTACCAGGACGAATAATTCGGTCCATGTTGAAAGTGCGATCACTTTTGAATCATTTTCTGCCGGATGTGGTGGTTGGAACTGGTGGCTACGCTTCTGCCCTACCCCTTTACATGGCATCCAAAAAGGAAAAATATCTACCCATTGTTCTTCAGGAACAAAACTCATTCCCTGGAATTACTACACGCTGGTTTGCCCAAAAAGCAAAAGCCGTTTGTGTGGCATTCAGCGAAGCCAACAATCATTTGGATAAAGAAACAATTCTTACTGGTAATCCAGTACGGAAAGGGATTGCTGAGGGAGATAAAAACAATGGAATAAATGAATTTAAAATGGCAAAAGATCATCTAACTATTTTTCTTTTTGGGGGCAGTCAAGGATCAGCATATCTTAATAAAATAATGGATCAGGTTGTATCCAATATTGCCGGTGCAGGTTTGCAAATACTTTGGCAGACCGGTGACTTGGAATTTGCAAAATATAAGCATCGCGAAACAGAAAATATTCGAATTATTCCTTTCATTGATAATATGGCAGATGCTTATGCCATGTCGGATCTTATTATTTGCAGAAGTGGTGCGTTAACATTGGCGGAAGTCACAGTTTGCGGAAAGCCCAGTATTCTTGTCCCATTTCCTTCTGCAGCAGCAGATCATCAGACAAAAAATGCACAAGCATTAGTAAATGCCGGCGCTTCACGAATATTGTTTGAAAAATCACTCCATGCACAAGATTTCTTCCATTCAGTCATGAATTTGATCCATGATAAAGCTGAATTAGAAAAAATGAGTGAGGCATCAAAAAAATTGGGACGACCGAATGCCACACGCGAAATTGTAGATCATATTTTCGAGGCCGCTGCATGACCTTTCGAAAAATCAATAAAGTTTTCTTCGTGGGGATCGGTGGTATCGGTATGAGCGGCATTGCAGAACTCCTTCTCAATTTGGGTTTCAAGGTTTTCGGATCCGATATGAACGAAAATGATAATGTCGTTCGGCTTAAAAGTCTGGGTGTTGATGTAAAGATTGGGCACGATCCTGCAAATTTAATCGATGCAGATGTTTTGGTCTATTCTAGTGCAGTACCCCTGGAAAACCCAGAAATTATGAAAGCAAGGCAAAAAGGAATTCCTGTGATTCGCAGAGCAGAAATGTTGGGTGAATTAATCAATGTAAAGGAAACCAGTATTGCTGTAGGTGGCACACATGGAAAGACCACCACATCTTCTATGATAGGTGCAATGTTATCCTACTCTAAAATGGACCCAACCCTGGTTGTGGGTGGATTGGTCCAAAATTTAAATTCGAATTCGAAATTGGGTACAGGTGATATTATCGTTGTAGAAGCGGATGAATTTGACCGCAGTTTTCTAGCTTTAAAACCAACTATCGGTATTATTACCAACATAGAATTAGAACACACTGACTGTTATGAAGATCTGGAAGATCTGCAAAATGCGTTTCTCCAATTTTGTCAATCTGTACCATTTTATGGGGAGGTTATTCTTTGTGCAGATTCACCAGCAGTTCAGGAAATTATACCAAAAATTGAAAGGCCCATGACCACCTATGGACGGTCAAGGGATGCGGCCTACCGAGCGGAAAATCTACGATTTGACGAGAACAGTTCCACATACTCTGTTTTTCGCGCGGAGGAAAACCTGGGAGAAATTCAGTTAAATGTTCCTGGTGAACATAATGTACTGAACTCCCTAGCTGCCGTTGTTTTAGGGTTGGAAATGGGCCTTTCTTTCCAAATGATACAAAAAGGAATTACTAGTTACAAAGGAGTTCGACGACGATTTGAAATTAAAGGGATTCACAATGATATTATGGTCGTCGATGATTATGCCCATCATCCCACTGAAGTGGAAGCAACCTTAAATGCAGCTAAAGCAGGATGGGATCGACGAATCGTGGCTGTATTCCAACCACACCTTTTTACCAGAACTCAGGCATTTTTTCGTGAGTTTGCAACGGCATTGCAAATTGCAGATTTGGTAGTAATAACAGATATTTATCCTGCACGTGAAAAGGCGATTCCCGGTGTCACTTCAAAACTTATTTTTGATGCATGCTATCCTAAAATGAAAATGAATTGTCATTATGTTCCAGACTTGGATGATTTGGAAGAAAAGTTGGATGAAATTATTTTACCAAATGATATGGTTATTACCTTAGGCGCAGGTAGCATTTGGCGATATAGTGAATCCTATATGAATCATTTAGCCTATTCAGCAGATGGAGTAACAGGTTGAAGCATATGGGAGAATTAAGAAAAATTGTCCAGGGAACACTGCTTGAAAATGAACCCATGTCAAACCATACCTCTTACGGAATTGGTGGGCCGGCTGATGCCTATATCACACCCAAAGACCGATATGATCTGGCTGAAATATTGAAATTTGCTAAGAAATATTCAATTCAAACTCATTTTGTGGGTTCTGGCTCAAACTTACTGGTTGCTGATTCAGGGATCGGTGGTATAGTTCTTACACCAGCAAAAGCACTTACCCAATTAGAATTCAATGATGGACATGTGATTGCAGAATCCGGTGTAATGCTTGGGCGATTGGTTAAAGAATGCAATAAGCGGAATCTGACAGGTGTTGAAAGTATGATCGGGGTGCCAGGAACATTGGGCGGTGCATTGGTTATGAATGCAGGTGCTTTTGGTGGGGAGATCTCCAATTATTTACATTCGGTAGAAATCATGAATATGTCAGGCGAAATCAAGACATATTATCCTGGTGACATTGATTTCGCATACAGGTTTTCCACTTTGAGAACCGATGAATTCGTTTTATTGGCTCGGTTTAATCTCGAAGAAGAAGATTCAATAATCATCCAGGAAAAAAGAAATAAAGCCAGTAAGGGTCGAAAAACAAATCAACCTCTGAAATTTCGTTCTGCAGGGAGCGTATTTAAAAATCCGAAGGAAAATGCTGCCGGGTATTTGATTGATCAAGCTGGACTAAAAGGGACACGGGTTGGGAATGCAGAAATTTCCGAACATCATGCAAACTTTTTTGTGAATCACGGAAAAGCAAAGGCATCAGATATCACTGAATTAATCCGAATTGCGCGAAAAAGTGTTTTTAAAAAGTTTGGAATCAAACTTGAATTAGAAGTAAAAACTATTGGATTTGATCCAAAGGAGTTGGAAATCTAATGGCGGTTAATAAAAATAAACAGATCAACTGGATTAGAATGACTCTATCGTTTCTGTCCATTTCTATGGTTCTTGCCCTGATCTGGTCAGCTTTCTGGTGGTCCGATTTCAGCAATTCACTTGTTATCACCCGAATAAATTTTGGAAAAACAAATGTGCTTGATACGAGAGTATATGAAGAAACCTTAGGTGAAATCATCGGTATCAATCCAGGTCAAGTTCGTTTAAATGATATTAGTGACCTCATGGAAAGTCACCCTTACGTAAAAGCGGCTCGCGTGAGCCACCAATTTCCAGGCATAATTCAAATTGAGATTGTGGAACGTGAGCCTATTGCTATTTTGAAATCTCAACCAATGGTTATGTTGGACGCAGACGGGGTGGTACTTCCTGATTTAAATAATCTTAGTAATTTTAATTTACCAATCCTGACAAATTTTAATCCTGAACCGAAATTATATCCTGTTGGGAAGCGCGCGCTTTCAGTTAAAGTAAAGGAATGCATCAATTGGCTTTCTCGGATCCAAGTTGACTATGAATCCCTGTACAATAATTTATCCGAAATGAAAATGACTTCTACCAATGACCTTGAACTCATTTTGTCTGACCATCCCACACGTATTTATTTAGGACAAGATAGATTATGGTCAAGATTCGAAATCCTAAAACAATTTGAATTAGAATTGGGGCAAAAGAAAATCACTGATTACACTTACTTAGACATGCGGTATGAAAACCAAATCATCACCAAAGGACGTCAATCATGAACCCCATGGGAAACGGGCACGATCGGCAGATCACGGTTGGTTTAGACATTGGTGCCAGTACAATCACATGCGCGATTGGTCAAATTATTCCACAAACAAAACGCGTCAAGTTATTAGGGATTTCCACCACAACCTCTGCAGGATTCCGCCGCGGTACAATTACCAACCGGGACGAATTGATAGTAAAAATTGAAAAAGCACTAACGAATGCTGAATTGATGGCGAATATAAAAGTAACCAAAGCAATTCTTTCTATCACAGGTGACCATATCAGATGTTTGAATACTCAAGCAGCAATTGCATTAAATCGTTCAAGCGGCAGGACGGGCGGCCTATCAGAAAGATCCATCAATGATGATGACATATACCAGGTATTAGATCTTGCTCAAGCCGTTTCTCTCCCTGTTGATCGAGATATTTTACATACACTACCACAAGAATATCTGGTTGATACATTGAAAGAAATCAAGAATCCTATTGGCATGACAGGTCGCAGATTGGAAGGTCGCGTTCATTTAGTAACTGCAGCAACAACTGCGATGAAGAATTTAGTTAGTTGTGTAGAAGAGTTAGGCATTACGGTAGACGGGCTTGTATTTCAACCCTTGGCGTCAGCATTGGCGACACTCCATGAAGATGAGATGGAATTGGGTGTTACTTTGGTTGAGATTGGATCATCTACAACCAACATTGCTGTATATCACGGTAGTGCAGTTCGCCATTCCGCAATTATACCCATCGGTTCTTCAAGTATTACAAATGATATTGCAGTTATGTTGCAAATCAGTATAGACGAGGCTGAAAAAATTAAAATGAAATATGCATCAGCCAAGGCATCTATGTCCTCACCAAAATTAGAGATTGAACTTCCATCGGAGTCAGGTCAATTACAACGATCTGTACCTGAACAAGAAATTTCGAGATATGTTGAGGCCCGGATGCATGAAATATTTCAAATGGTCATTCGCGAAATTTCACGTGCGGACATTAAAGATCCACTCACATATGGAATTGTTATGACCGGTGGTGGTGCTCAGTTAAGGAATATTGTGCCACTGGCAGAAAATTCTCTTGGTGTAAAAGTTCGCCAGGGAAAACCCATAAAAATTGATGGAGTCCAAGACATCGCAGATGGCCCCAGACATACTACAGTCATGGGACTTTTACTTTGGTCATTGTATGCAACAGATCATGTTATGTTGCGTCAATCCACAAGTAGCGGGTTTTCAGGACTATTTGAAAAAATTCGACATACCATCGAAGATCTATTTTAACCAAACCAGGAAACAAGGAGAATAATCATGCTATTTGAGTTTGATAGTCTATCTGAACAAAAAGCAAAACTAAAAGTTGTTGGTGTTGGCGGCGCAGGAGGAAATGCTGTAACTCGAATGATCACATCTGGAATGCAAGGGGTGGATTTTATAGCCATCAATACGGATGCACAAGACCTAGACAACAATCCTTCTGAACAAAAGATTCAGGTAGGGAAAAATCTCACTAAAGGTCTTGGTGCCGGTGCAAATTCTAGTGTTGGTCGAGAAGCAGTGGAAGCCGATCGAGAAGCCATTAAAGCACTGATGGAAGGTGCAGATATGGTTTTTATCACAGGTGGAATGGGAGGTGGAACCGGAACCGGTGCTGCACCTGTTATTGCTCAAATTTCAAGAGAATTAGGTATTCTAACTGTTGGAATTGTTACACTACCCTTCAGCTTTGAAGGTCCAAAAAGAATGAATCGAGCATTGGAAGGCATGGCAGAAATGAAGAAAGCCTGTGATACCTTAATCGCAATTCCGAATCAAAAACTTATGTCTATTGTGGATAAATCCACAACCTTGGCAGAAGCATTTCAAATGGCGGATACAATCCTACACCAAGCTGCAAAAGGCATTTCAGATCTGATCAATGTACAAGGCGTGATCAATTTGGATTTTGCTGATGTGGAAACCATCATGAAAAACATGGGTGAAGCCATCATGGGAACTGGTGTTGCATCTGGCGAAGAGCGGGCCACCCTTGCAGCTCAACAAGCCATTTCCAGCCCATTATTGGATGATGCATCCATTAAAGGCGCACAAGGTGTCTTGGTAAATATCACTGGCGGAAGTGATCTCACCCTCATGGAAGCAAATGAAGCAACAAGCATCATTTTCGAGGAAGCAGGTCCGGGAGCAAATATCATTTTCGGTGCGGTAATCGATCCTGAATTGAATGAAGAAATTCGTGTGACAGTTATAGCTACAGGTTTCAACATTCCTAAGGTTGTTACTAAAGCGGATAATTTTAATCCACAAACCGAATCTCATACTCCAACGTCATCACATACACGCGAGTTACAGGATAGGGTAAATAAACCTCTTCATGTGCAAAAAGATGTTGTTTCAGAAGAAAGCGCAGAAGAAATAGATAAACCAAAACCTGTTCTTACTTTTGACGACACCGATGATTCTCCCGTGATCTATGGTCAGGATCTTCAAATTCCTGCCTTTATTAGAAGACAGCATGATTAGGAATTGAAATAGACTTTCCTAAAATATCTTGAATCCTAATTTTGTGAAATATTTTATTTCACAATACCTTAAAACTGGTTGGCTATTAATCTGAAAAGGTTGATAGATGAAAACGCCCTCGTTTCTTTCGAGGGCGTTTTAAAATAGAAAAGCCCTCCGTATCCGGAAGGCTTTTAATACAAAAGATGGTTTAAGAAAAAGAATTTTATACTTTAATTCCTTTCGCTCTTAATTCATTTACAACTCTACGAATCCCTTTTTTATCAATGACCCGCATACCACGAGTTGATAAACGTAGAGTCACATAACGATTCTCATCTGGAAGCCAAAATTTCTTTTTTTGTAAATTAATATTAAACCGACGCCGACTTTTATTGTTAGCGTGGCTCACATTGTTCCCAAACATGGGTTTTTTACCGGTTACGTCGCATATTCTGCTCATGACTCTTCTCTTTTTAAATTGTTTGTATTCGGTTCGAATAAAGCCACGCAATTTAAATAGCAAACTTACAATGACCAAAATTTATTTATCAGGAAATTGGAAATTAACGAACCCTGATTTCTGGATTCTCTGGTCTCTCTATTCCTTCTTTTATTACTAATACGCAAAGAGATAAAAATAATGCCTTATATACAATCTCATTTGCATTGATAAGCGGGGCAACCCAAGTGTGCCCTGACAATATGATAAATATAAAAATCGGGAGAATGATAATGAGCGCCAAATTGTAATAAATAACAAACTTCATCATGGTTTTATTCCCGAATGTCCAAATAAATGTGACGGCTAACCAAAAATATCCATTAAATGGTGGATTGATCTTTAAATTGATAAACTTATTTGAATATGATTCAATTAAATAATCATCCTGTTTTGCCTGAATAAGAAAATCAGAATTATCGGATAAAAATGATTGAAGCTCCGGGACAACTATTTCTGCTACGATAATAGTTTGAATGGGTCGTATGATAAAAAAGTAAAATAGGCAAAAACACCCTAGACTTAAAATAAATTTTATCCAGAAATGAGAATGTCTTTTTCGTCGCTGATGATTGTCCATAGATACCAGAATAATAAAACGATCGGATAAAAGAAAACATAAGAACTGTAATCATGCGCTGCATCCCAATATTGCGGAAGATTTGCATTAAAAACAGCAAAAAAGGCTATACGTAATACATTGGTAGAATAAAGGGAAAAAAGCCCAATTAATAAAAACACAATTCGTTTTTTCCATGGACCCGGGTAGGCAATAATAAATCCGCCATATAGTCCAAGAAGGTTTAAACCATTACATCCATTATTTATTTCCACCCCTTTTTCCCCGACACATGTAAGGATTCTGCCTGAAACGTCCACATTCCATCCTAGGAAGGATAATAATCCACCAGCAGCGCTAACTCCTGACAGGCTTAAGAAAGTATCTAGCCTACCATCCGGAAGTAATATTAGATCATAGAGAAATTGCCAGCCAGCGTAAACAATTGATGCTTTTATTAAAAATAATGTTAGGGGTGATA